>Ga0310826_100045_pt1 | contig 245837 bp, 232 predicted proteins | sample WT_ome_FD_201306 | JGI IMG/M metagenome (GOLD analysis project Ga0310826, IMG submission 201306) | Sorghum-adapted microbial communities enriched on wild type (WT) sorghum from Joint BioEnergy Institute, Emeryville, California, United... ... | reverse complement strand
AACACCCGCCCCTGTCGACCCTGGCCAGCCACCTCCGGCACCTCGAGCTCGCCGCGCTGATCAGCCACACCGCGCACGCCCGGTCCGCCGAGCAGACCAACGTGGGCTGGGACGCCCGTGCCCTCCGGGAGTACGGCGGGCCCAGCGAGTCCCTCACCAGGGATCTCGCACGGTACCTGAACGAGCTCGCGGCCGCGACGACGTCGCTGACAGCTGAGGTGCAGTAGTCCTCGTCCCAGTCCCAGCCGCGGACGTCCTTGGTCGGTTCGGTGGTCTGGTCGGGTGCCGGGCTGTCGGTCTGGACGGTGTTGTCGGGGGTCGACACGGGTGGCCTCCTTCACGGTAGGCAGGTGAGTTGGGTCTGTTCTGGGACGGACCGTGCGGGCAGCCCGGTGGCGGGCAACCCCGGTGGTACTACTTGCCCGGCCCGGCTGAGCCTGGACGGTCAAGAGTTGGCAAAGTTCCCCTTCCGGAAGGACCCCCTCATGCCCACCGCCGACCGTCGACGTCGTGGCTTCACCCTGGTCGAGCTGATCGTTGCCGTGGTGATCGTCGCCCTGCTGGTCGCGTTGGCGTCGGTGGGGTACACCCGGTGGGCCAACGACGCCCGGGACAACGCGACCTACGCCCAGGTGCGCAACATCGCCCAGGCGGTCCTCATCGAGGCCTCCGCCACGGGCGCGGTCAGCTACGACGTGGCGCACTTCGAGAAGGTCGCCGGCCAGCTCGGCCCGGTGGCCGCCCCGGCCGTCGGCTCCCCGCTGGCCGCCGCCGGCGCACTGGAAGTCGTTCTGGACGGACCGTCCAACCACCCGGGCCAGCTGGCTGTCGCCATCACGCCGGGCGGTGCCCGCGCCGGCCTGGCGTTAGCGTCGGCGACCGGCAGGTGCGCCTATGCCTCCCTGGACGGGGCCTCGCTGCGCACCAGGGAGCCGGCGCTGGTGGACGCCGGGGAGTGCACCGGGACCGCGGCGATGGCCCTGCCGCCGGCCCCGGGTGCCGGGGAGCAGGGGCCTCCGGGGGATGGGCAGGTGGTGACCGAGCTGGCCGTGACGACGACGCCTGCCGGCGCGCCCACCGACGTGACCGTCACCTGGGTGGCAGTACCGGGCGCCACCGGGTACCGGCTGTCGGTCGACGGGCACCTGCGCGCCACCCCGACCGGCACCACCCACGTTGTGGAGGGACTGGTCGCCGGGGAGCACGAAGTGGTCGTCACCGTGTTGGGCGGCCCGTCTGCGGGCGCGACCGGGACGGCGTCGTTCACCGTGACCCTTCCCGCGAACGGCAACGACAACGTGGAGAACGCCTACACGCTGGCCTTTGCGTCGGCCGGGACCTCTGCTCTGGAGGTCGAGTCCGACTTGACCGATGCGACCCTGCAACCCGGCGAGGTCGCTCCCGGGTATCGCAGCCAGTGGTGGAGGATCACACCCGAGACCACCAGGGCGGTCCGTCTCGAAACCGAAGCCAGTCGGAAGCACCTGCGGCTCCTCGTGGCCGACCCCGTCACGGGGCTACCGGACCTGAGGCAGACCGGGCAGGAGACCACGATGATCCAACCTCGTCACAAGCACACCTGGATCCTCGAAGGCGGCCGGACCTACTACCTGCGTTGGGCCCAGACATACAACTCCGCGACGCCGACCAACCAGCCGGCCTTCACCTTCCGGCTCACCGCAGGCCCCGCCAACGACATGGTCGCCGAGGCAATCGAGATCCACCCGGCGGAGCACCCCCAGTCCTTCACCGGGGACCCGGAGTACACCACCGTTGAGCCGGGCGAGCAGGGCAAACGATCGGCGTGGTGGAAGTTCACCCCCACCGTGAACCGTGCATACGGGTTCACCATCCCACTTGAGGCGTCCTCCCATCTGAACGTTGTTGAGGCGGACCCGTCAACTGGGCTGCCGGACCTGTCCAACCTCGGACCCGTCTACCACGGCACCCCCCGCCCGGACCACAACATCCACCTCCAGGCCGGGAAGACCTACTTCTTCCGGTGGTTCTACCAGGGGTGGGATGGGGGTCTCGAACCGCCGTACACGTGGACGCTGACCCCGGCGCCGATGAACGCGGCCGCCCAGCACGCCATCGCGATCCCCGTTCGAGACGAGCCACAGACCTTCACAGGCGTCTATGACCTCGCGGGGACGGAGCCCTTCGAGCCCAGCAACCGGGGCAACCGGTCTCTGTGGTGGAAGCTCACCCCGCCCCGGGACCGCCAGTACCAGTTCTCCACGCCGGAGCAGGACTACTTAGACATCTACGAGGCGGACCCGGCCACCGGCCTGATCGACCCGACCAAGAGGGTCGCCGGCGCCTCAGGGAAGGCCTACAACATGAAGACCACACTGACGGGTGGGCGCACCTACTACATACGTTGGGCTGGCCGGTACATCGACCGATCCTTGCCTGTCACCTGGACGTTGTCCCCCCTCTGAGCACCGCTTCACCGATTCGCGTCCAGGACCCCGCTCGGTGACCGGTCCACCCCGAGCGCGGCGACCAGTCGGTGCCGGTCGGCCACCGGCAGGTGCGGGTTCTTCAGCAGGACGGCCGCCATCCGCTCGAACCGGCTGGTCCGGGAGGTGTCCCCGGCATGCTCCAGCGCCCGGCCCACCACGGACGTCAGCACCCGCGGGTCGCGCGAGACCACCGCCTCACGGATCGAGATGGTCCCCGGCCGCCGGGCCTCTTCGGGGGCCGAACCGGTTCCGGTAGCCGGCTCCTGCCAGGGCAGCAGGGACATCCCGTTGCTCACCAGCCACAGCACTCCGGGGGCCCGCGCCGAGATCCACTGAGCCAGGGCCGACCCGGACCGACGGGAGATGATCTCGGCGACCACTTTGGCTTCGACCTGGCGCACCCCGACCCGTTCCAGCGCCGCCAGGGCCACCTGCTCCGCCACGTCGTACCGGGCCAGCGCGCCGATGAGCGCGACGTTCTCCGTCGCAGCCGAACCCAGGATCCTCTCCGCCTCGACCGGACCCAACCGGGCCAGGACCTCGTCGCTGGGCGATGCCCCGCCGTGGCTGCGGGCCAGCGCTTGGGTGACCAGCACGGCCAGCTCGCGGGTGACGTGCGGGGCGGGCGTCTGCGCCAGCCGGCGCGCCAGCTCCAGGTTGGGGTGGGTGCCCAGCACCCGGACGGCCGCGGCCACCACGTCGGGGTGGTGCGCCGACGCTGTCAACGCGGAGGTGAGCTTGCGCGGGCTCTGGGTGGTGGCGACCTCCGCGGCCCACTGGTCGCCGTGCAGGTCGGGCCGTGCCAGGTAGGCGTTGCGCAGCACCGGGCGGGTCAGCGTCGCGTAGGTGCCTTTCAGGTCGGCGGAGTCGCGCAGTGGCAGGTCAAGCAGTTCGGTCCAAGGGGTGTTGATCTGGACGACCTCGACCTCGCGGCGGCCCGGGGGCGGCGGGCGAGTCGCAGCATGGTCGCGTGCCGCCGGAGGCCGGGCCAGGCTGGGACGACTACGCCGCCCAGGTCGGCTTGCGCGCACCGCTGCGACGTCGGCTGTTCGGCCTGTGGAACCATCCCCGCTACCGCCACCTGCGTGTCCTGATGCGCCTGCACGACACCGCGTTCCACGCGCACGTCCGCAGTCCTCAGGCCGGTCGCGACAGTGAGGGTCATCGGCAGGTCGACCGGCGCGGTCAGGACCGGGCCCCGTCCGAGCTCAACCCCTCCTGCCCTACCGACGGGGGCGGCTGGCCAGGCGGGGCCGGCCGGTCACACAGACCCGTCAGCCTGGTAGGACCCCCACCGGCCCAGGCCGAACATCCACAGCCGCCGGCCGAGCCTTCCACAGCAGGTACACGCACACCGCCGCCACCGGACCGTTCACCAGACCCGGCGCACCCACCCAGAACGCCCCCGTCAGGAACCCGTACGACAGCCACAGCACCGAGTTGAAGATCGCGAACACCTGCGTCGCCGCCGACACCCCGGACAACGCCGCAGGGTTCGCACGGTTCCGGACGATCTGACGCGCCTGCGGCCACATCATCACGAACGACATGGTGGACGCGGCAGCACCGACGAGGTTGACGAGCAGGGCGGACACGGGCGTGGAACCTTCCAGGAACAAGCATGGGTGAAGCAGGGCGGGCGGCACTGTCACCGCCACGGAACCCCCGGCAATCCCGCCCTGACCCTGGCCGTTGTGACGTCCAGCACACCGGAAGCCGGCCGCAGCGGCAGCCCCCTACCGCCCCGGACGAGCGGACCTCACGACGGCCAGCCGACCGTCGACCGAGCAAGATCGGCTGCCCCGCTCAGCCCCGCGTCCGGACCCAGCTGCGCCGCCAAGCCCCACAGGATCAGCTGGCGTGTGCAGCGTCAAACCGGTCCAGCGCCGCCAGCCACTCCTCGCGAGCCTCCGGGTCCACGAGGTCCTCGTTCGACTCCGTCAACATCACCCCCGATTGCTGGAAGGCATAGATGAACCGGCCCTCCAACCCCGCCGCCTCCATCATCGCCACCAGCTGCGCTTCCATCTTCGCCGCGCTCAACGGTGCAGGCACCGGCGCGTCCCAGTCGGGAAACACCGGGTCGTTCGGCCCCATCGGACGACCCCACACCCGCAAGAACTCCTGCTCTGCCCACGCCATGTACTCCCGCATCTCCTCCGACGCCTCCGTCGTGAGGTGCAACGTGCGGGAACCGTCCTCGTGGAACACCACCTCCCGCACTGACGGGTTGTTCTTCGCCCGGACGCGACGCTGCCGGCGCTGTGCGCGAGCCTGCGCGCGACGGTTACGGTCCTGGTTCTTCTTGGCCATGGTGACTCCTTGGTTCGGGTGGGGCGCGGTCGCCCCTGACATCAGGTCAAGGTCCGCACTCCCGCCCGCTCCGCAATCCCCGCAGAACTGCCATCTACCCCCGACGCGCCGAACCCCCCAACCCAGGAGGGCTGAGGGGTTCGGTGCTGAACTGAGCGAACCGAGAGGGTCGTCAGATCACGGGGTGGGGGTGGTGCAGGACGCGGCGCGCGCGGTGTCGGTCGACAGCACCGGTAGGATCACGCAGTGCTCGACGTCGCCGTCGGTGAGCTGGAACTCGCCGGCGGTGTTCATCGTGATGTCGGCGCTGTCGTAGCCGGACAGCAAGTTGCTGTCCAGGCCAGCCTGCTCGACAGGCCGCTGCCGCAGGACGCCCAGACGTGGCTCGCGCTCGCTGACGACACCTACACCCTCCTCCCGCGCGCGTTCACCTTCACCATCCCCACCAACGAGACCCTCCCAGGCCCGGTGCACCTCCGTGTCGGTCAAGAGGGCCGGACCCGGCGGAACTTCGACGGGTACTACCTCACCGGCCAGGCCGCCAACCGGTCTGACGATCAGCCCGGCGCCCGGCCCCCAGGAGGTTCCGATGCTCTCGGCGTGCTGATCCGCGCCTACACCCCTGCCGACCGCGACCAGGTCGCCGACATCGTCCTAGCGGTGCGGGCGGTGCACGGCTGGCCCAGCCAAGTCCGGCCCGGCAACGTTCAGGACGCCCACGCGTGGGTGGACGGGAGGGACTACACCCACCGGTACGTCGCGCTCGAGGACCAGACGGTCGTCGGCTACCTCGGTTCCTACCGGGTGCCGGCCACCGACCCTTCGGTACCCCTGTGGCACGCGGCCACCGGCGCCGACGCCGCGCAGATGGTCGCCTTCGGCGCCGCGGTCGTGCACCCCGCCCGCACCACACGCGGCGCCGGCACCGCGCTGGCGGCCACCGCGGTGCGCGACATCACAGCACGGCACCTGATCCCGGTGACCGCCACCCTGACCCGCAACGCCCACGTCGAACGCGGACTGGCCGCAGCTGGGTTTGTCCGCGCCGGGACCAGCCACAGCGCCCAAGGCGACCCAGTCAGCGTGTGGGTGCTGCCCCCGCCGACGTGGAACGACTGACCAGGCGGAACAGCAAGGCTCGTCCGTGCCCGGGCTCCATCCGCCAACTAGGGGCTGGCATGACAGCCCTGGCCGCGCGCAACCCACGCCAGCCAGGCCCTAGCGTGCGACTGCCGCAGCTGGCACCAGGCGCACCATCCCCTGGGAACACCGCCCAGCCCCCGACAGGAACCGACCATGCTGCGACTCGCCCGCCGCCCCCGGCCGCAACCCGCCGAGCCGGACCCCATCGCCAAGCGGGCCGAGCAGATGAAGTCCTGGGCACAGGAGTACGCGTGGCGAAGCGGCCGCATCCCGACCAGCTACGACCACCGCGCCTAACCCCATCAGGCCCGCTGGCACAACCAGCTGATCGCCTGGGTCGTCGTCGTCCTCGGCTACTACCTGCTGCTGGCGGTGGTCGCGACTGCTTCCCCCGACCTCCAGGTTCCGTGGCTCTTGACAGCACTAGCAAGTACTCGCCGGCGGGACCGCCCACGTGTCGTACGCATGGCGGCGGGACCGGAAGAACAGCGTGCGTCTGGGCCCGGCGGCCCTCCGGGTGTTCGTGGAGTACTGGGGCGACCTGTACCTGCTCGACAACCCCGCCCTGCCGCGCCGCCCGGCGGACCCCGACGCAATGCGGGAGCTGCGCGACAAGTGGGACGACATGGTCACCTGGGCGCGGCAGTACGACCAGCTGACCGCCGGCCTCAGCGCGACACCGCGTGACGGCGGACCGAACATCGCCCGCGCCTGGAGGCAAGCCGACGCCGTCCTGTACAAGATGGCCCTCGTGGCCGCCCGGGCCGAAGCGCTTACGGAGGCCACCAGAGAACTCGAACGCCAGCAGCGGGTCGCCGAACTGGACGCCGAAGTCGGCGAGCGGCTCGCGCGAGCCTGACCTGCCGCCGCTCAGTCCGGGCGTCCCACTGTCACAGTGGGACGCCCGGCTCACTTCTGGGGTACACACGCGCCACAGTGGCAAGGGCGCGATCCCGGCACGTCCAGATGACCCGCGCGCGACCGCACACCGGACCGGGACGCGCGGCCGCGGCGCCGGCGGCGTGCGATCCCGGTGGTCGAGCCTGCTACCACTTCGCCCTTCTTGTTGGGCTCCCACGGTGCACCCCGGTTCTGTGTCGGCGGACCCGTTATAACGCTGTCCCACCTGCACGAACACCCACCCGCGCCCTGGCGGACCCGGACGAGCCCCGCCGCGAGCTGCCGGCTCGCGATGCGCCAAGCTGATCCCGGCCTACACGGGTACACGGCGGGCCCCTAGGGGGTCGGCGCGCTGGCGCGGGTCGCGGGGCCAGGCCTCCTACCGCGCGGGGAGGACCTCCAGCACCGCACCGTCCTTGCGCAGCTCGTCGTCGAGGAACGCGTACACCCCAACCGCACGCCGGATCACCTCGGTGACCGTCGTCCCGTACTGCTGCGCGAGCTCGGTCAGCGCAGCCGCGGTCTCCCCGTTGACGCTCACGTCCAGGCGGGTGATCACAGGCCAGCTCTCCCCTGGTGTCGCCGTGGGTAGGGCGGTTCAGCGGCGGATCGCGTACTCGACGTCCTCGAAGGAATCCTCGTACTCCTCCTCGACCACAGCAGCGACCGTCTCGGCCTTCCCCTGCAGGTAGCTGCCGGTGACGACGACCAGCAGGTTCATCAGGTCGACGTGGGCGGTCGAGGTGCCCATCTCCGCGTTGATGTCGGTGACCGCCTTCGCGGCCGCGTCCCAGAACTCCTCGACGGTGAACGGTCCCGGGTTCGGAGCCGGCGCCGGCGCGTCCGTGATGTCGGTGTGGTCAGCCATGACCGGCACCGTGCCGGTCCCGACCGGCCCAGCACCCGACACCAGCCAACCCTCCCTGCCAGCACGGCGACACCTGCGCCGGATCCGGAAGCGCACCCCCGACTGCCCGGCCGCCCCACCCCCGCACCATCAGGGACCGTGAACGACCCCGAACTCCTACCGCTACCCCCGGTCTACGACCGGGACGGGTGGAGGGCCTACGCCGCCCGGGTCGCTCCGCTCGTGCCCCGCACCGTCGCCATCGACCTGGCCCCCGGCGCGCTCACCCCGCAACGCGTCCGCCTGCTCGCGATGCTGACCAAGAACGGCGACGGGCGCGACATCTACCAGGTCTGGGCCCACGTCCGGCACAGCCTGCGCGCCGACCGGGGCTTCACCATCGCGGCCGGCCAGCACCGTCGGACCCCTCGTCGAACAGGTCCGCAGCACCGGCAGCGAACAGTCCCCCGAGCTCGTGGGTGAGGTGCTCCGACGGGAGTGGAGCCGCATCGAGCACGCACGCGCCCGCTCACTGCACAGACTGCACTGGCTGGCCGCAGCCAAAGCCCGAGCGATCCATGCCGTCCCGGCCGTGCTCCTCCACCGGCCCCTGGCTGTCGTAGCCGCCGCCGACGCCGGCCTCACCATCGAACAGAAGGACCTGCTCGTCACCCTCGTGCGCCAAGCCGCACCCGCAGACGACGAACTCGGTCACACGCTCGCCGACCTAATCGACGCCGTCCGCACCGCCACCACCTGAACCACCCCCACGCCCGGGCACCGGTCCGCCCCGGTGCACGACTGCCATCCCACCCTGGACCGGCACCGTCCCGGGTCGTGGACGACCTCGACCTGCTACGCCGGCCCCTCCCACCAGTGCGCGACGAAGCCGGCTGGGCCGACTACCAAGCGGCCGTCGAGGCCCTGCTTCCCGACCACATCACCCTCACGATCCGCCCGGCCGAGCCCGCCGGGGCGGACCCACAGACCCTCACCGCCACCCCGGTCCGTGAGTACGAAGGACGGCTGGTGTACGACTGCGGGATCCCCCCACGTCCGAGTACGCCTGGCCGGCGGCGGCATCACGATGGTCGACGCGCCTCCGCGCCCGACCCCGGGCGAGCGGGTCGTCACCGACAAGGTTGACGAGCAGGGCGGACACGGGCGTGGAACCTTCCAGGAACAAGCATGGGTGAAGCAGGACGGGCGGCACTGTCACCGCCGGACCACCCCCGGCAATCCCGCCCCGACCCCGACCGTTGTGACGTCCAGCACACTGGAACGACCAAGACTCCGGTCCCGGCCCTCCCCCGCTCGCCTCCGCAGGAGGCGGTGCGACCGCAAGGTCGGCCGACAGGCCGGCGTGGAGATCGACGAACGTCCCACCGGCGCGCTTGCGCAGGTGGGACGTTCGCTCGAGGGCTCAGTGCCAACGTTGCGTGGCGCCGGCGCAGCCGGCACGGCCGATAAACAGCTTGCTGAAGTTCAGCCCGGACGGCCCTCCGGTGGCCCGGTAGTGGACGGTGCAGAAGTCGGGCCGGAACGACACCCGGTTCCAGTACGAGGTCACCCCGAGCACGACGGGCTTCCTCTTCGCGACGACCGTCTCGACCACCTTCGCAGCGAACGTGGCGACCTTGCCGAGCTCGGCGCAGTCGGTGGTGAAGGCGCTGGTGTAGAGCCGCTTGTAGTAATCCATCACTCCCGCGGTCGCGACGCCGTAGATCGTCTTGGTCCGGGCGGCCTGTTTCTGCAGCTGCTTGTAGCCCGACATGAACGCCGAGCTCTTCCCGCATCGCTTGAGCTGCTCGCCCGTGTACTTCGAGTTGGCCGCGACGTAGGCGCCGACCGAACTCCTGGTCGGCGTGATGACGTAGTCAACCGACCAGTCGTCCGCGCCAGTCGGGGCCAAAGCCGTCCAGATGCTCCACGGGCCGGCTTGTCCTTTGGCGTTGAGCGCGCGCGCACGAACGACCGTCCCACCCTTCTTGGCGATGGTGAACTGGCCGCTACTCCTGCCGCTGATCGTGGCCACGACCCTGGCCGGGCCATTCTGGGAGGACTTGGCGACCTGGTACCGGGTTGCGCCGGGCACCGAGAGGCCCTTGACGACCACGCGGGTCCCGCTGACGGAGTACCGTGGTTCAGGAGCCTTCGAGGGCGCCGCGGCGACGGCCGGCCCGGCCGCGGCCAGGGGCAGGAGGAACGCCGCCAAGATGGCGAGGATGGTCACGGCAACGACCGAACGGTGTCGTCGGCTGGCGAAAGTGGGCTGCATGGCACTCCTGACGAATGGGGTCGGGTACACCCACTCGCGCCTGCGAGTGGGGCGGGACCTCGGACACCATGCGCGGACCTGACCTGCCCGCAAGTCGACGCCCCCGCACGCAGTGAACCCCCACCCGCATGTGCGCGGGTGGGGGTTCACTGCGAGATGCAGGCGGGGCCTGTCAGCTCAAGGTGCGACTCACGGCGTCGGGACGTTGACGCACTCCGGGGCCTCGGCGGACTGGCCGACGGTGATGGTGCAGGTGTACCGGTCCGAGGCAGCGTCCTCGGCGACCGTGATCTGCGTGGCGGAGTCGATCGTGATGATGCTCTCGGCGCCGGTGAAGTTGACGGCGGTCAGGAGGGCGTCGGGGGTCGTCATGTTGGCAGCGACGAAGCCGGTCGCGGTGGCCTCGTTGTCGGCGGCGGCGACGTTGATGGCGGTCTGCAGCTTGGCGGCGTCAGACTCGACCGCCGACTCGCGAGCGTCGCCCACGAACTTGTTGTACGCGACCGCGGCCACAGCGGCGAGAATGCCGATGATTATGACCACGACAATGAGCTCGATGAGGGTGAAGCCCTTCATCTTGCGGAGACGGTTCATGCGGTTCCTCTTTCCGGAAGAAGACGGGTGCCCCGCCCTTCGCGGAACGAACCCGGGCCGGCGCACTCGGCCGGCCAAGAGGAACAGTCCGAGCGGCTCAGTCGTGCGCAACCAGGCCGCTGACCTGGGCTGATCGCTTCTCGGCCTGCCGCTCCCGGGCCTCCTGCACAAGGCGCTTCGCCAGGTCTGCCGAGACAGCCGTCCCTGAGGCTGCGTACCGTGCGGCCGCCGACTCGTCGACGAGCCCTGGGCGGACCTCAGCCACCCGGGCTAGGACGACGGCGGCGACGCGCGGCGCGGGGTCCAGGCTTGCTACGGCCACGTCCTCGGCGCTGATCGGGTCCAGGCCGGCGCGGATCCGGATGACCGACCACCCAGCGGAACGCAGGTCGGCGGTCTTCAGCCGGTCGAACGATTCCTTGTCCCGGTGCCAGTACTCCCCGTCGTACTCCACGAGGAGTCGCTCATCTGGGACGACGATGTCCACGTTCCAGGCTCGTGATGCGCCCCGGACGACGTGCCGGTCCAGGTCGACGGGCAGGAAGGCCGCCAGCTCTGCAGCCACCTCGAGCTCAATCACCGAGCGCCCGGTGAGCACGCAGTTGGGGCACCCCGTCATGTGCACTGTCCTGCTGTAGCACGCGGCCAACCACTCGTGCTGGCACGTCGCGCACCGCCACCAGAACTTGCTGTTGCTGCCGGCGACCACCTCACTCGCAGCGATGCCGTTGCGCTCCTCCATAAACTCCACGGCCAGCACGGGAGCGACCGCTGCAAGGTTGTTGGAGGTCGAGACCTGCTTGCCGGCGCAGGCCCGGCAGCCGCGACCGCCCTGGGAGGTCCGCTGGCCGGGGGATGCCTCCCACACGTGGTCTGCGGCCACAGGGCAGCGCCACCAGTACTTGCGACGGGCGGTGGAGGCGAGGGTCAGCGGGTCGACACCGGGGTTCAACGCCCGGTCGAACTGAGCGAAGACGTCCGGGTGGGTAACGGCCAGCGTCCTCGCCTCGGTGGCGTAATACCCGGAGCACCACGGGCACCCGTTGCCGCCCTTGGTGCGGGACCGAGGTTGAGCTCTCCACTCGTGGCCGGCCTGGCACCGCCAGCCGACCTTGGTCTCGCTGGTCGCGACGACCTGGTCGGCGGTGACGCCGTCGTTGAGGTCGGCCGCGTACTCGGCGGCCACGGCCGGGTAGAGCGACGCAAGGCTGTTCGACTGCGATGCCCGGCGGCCGGCACAGAACGGGCACCGCTCCCGGTTCTTTCCGGCGTACCGGTAGACCGGGCCGACCCACCGGTGGTCCGGAGCGGCCGGGCACGCCCAGGCGACCTGCTTCTTCGAGCCCGGGGTGAAGTCCGCCGGGCTGAGGCCGACATTGGCGTCGGCGTCCCAGGTGACAGCAAGTTCGGGCAGCACGGTGGCGAGGGTGTGGTTGGCCGAGGCCTTCTTACCGTCGCAGAACGGGCAACCGGCGCCGTTGAGCGTGCGGGACTGGACGACGGCGACCCACCGGTGATCTGGGCCGATGGGGCATGCCCAGGCGACCTTGGTCTTGGAGCCGGCGATGAGCCTCTCCGGTGCCAGGCCAGCGTTGACCTCGGCGTCTCGGTCGAACTGGGCGGCGACGTCGGGGTGGAGGGTCGCGAGGCTGTTGGTGACCGACACGCGTTGTCCGGCGCAGAAGGGGCAGCCGCGGCCGGCGGTGCGGGAGTAGACGGCGGCTTCCCACTCGTGGTCGGGTCCGTTCTGGCACGCCCACCAGACCTTGGTCTTGGAGCCGGTGGGGAGGGCGGCGACGTCGAGGTCGCCGTTGCGGGTCGGGTGGGCCTGGGCGAGGAGCTCGGGCCGGTCGGCGAGCTTGTTGAGGCCGCGGCGACGGGGTCCTTTGGTGGTCATGCGCGTAGGTGTGCCGGGCCGGTGCGGTCTGGCATTCGCTCTACGCGCCCCGGCGCGCGCACGGAATGTCCCGCCACAGTGCGGGGTGGCGGGACACTTTCCGGTCAGGTCAGCGCAGGGCGGGAGTGCTGGGTCCACCGGTTGCGGTCCCACCGCTGCTCGTGGGCGGGGGACGGACGCTTGGGAGGGCCCGTCGGCACGAGGGCGGGAGCGGTACGCGGGATCGCCTGCAGGACGCGGCGGCCCAGCTGGCTGGGTGCGGAACGAGCCGCGGCCGGACTCGTGGGCCTCGCGGATGTCGCGCGGTCCGGTTGGCGGTGCCGCTGAACCACCTGCACCAGCCCTGGCCTAATCGCCTCCGGCGGGGCCCACCTCGACGAAGGGTGCGTTGGTCTGGCGTCTCGGGCCCACGTCAGGTGGAAGACGATCACGAGCGGGCACCCTGATCGTGGCCGTTGAGGAAGCCAGAAGCCGTCGGGCGGTCGCACTACGCTGACGCAGGCCTGCAACAACGAGCGCCCCTGGAGGGCTTGTGGTGACGATGACCCCGACCCCGCGTGACCGGGCCCTCGCGGCCCGGTCGGGCATCCAACGCATGAAGACGGTGGTGACCCTCGTGGACGGCGTGGTCGACCACCCTGCCGCGCGGACGGTCGCCGCCGGCCTGGGTGAGGTGGTTCGGGCGGCCGAGCGTGCTGAGGTGGCGGCGGTGGCGCACGCCGAGGGGACGTGAACGGCCCGGCACCCCTCCCAGGGTGCCGGGCCGTTGCGTCGATCAGATCAGGCGGAGGCGGTGCCACCACCGGGGGGTGAAGAGCGCCTTGTACTGCCGGCGGCACTCGGGCCGGCGGGCGATGAGCTCCTCGAGCATGGTCGGGGGCAGCTCGGCGGCGATGTCGCGCAGCGTGGCCCGGCCGAGGATGAGGGAGTCCTTGCTCGCGCCCGCGAGCGCGTCGAAGAGGACCTCGCGGGCACGGGCGCCGCGGGTGTAGCTGGCCGGGTTGACCAGGTGGTACACCCAGGCGCGGGCCCAGATGGCGACCTGGAGCCCGTCGGGGACGGGCGTCTTGCCGTCGATGACGGTACCGGTGAGGTAGACGTCCTGGGCCCACATCACCAGGCGAGGCCACTCCTTGGACAGGCCGTGGGAGTCCCAGGCCCGGTAGACCTGGCTGCGGTAGCCGTCGCCGAGGAGGTGGAACGCCCGGCCGAACTGCTCGGGGTTGCGCAGGACGGTGTCGGTGTCGGCGGTGGTGAGCGCGGCGACGATCTCCCGGTTGAGCTGGCGGGCTTCCTCGCCGGTGGCGAACTTGAGCTTGCTCTCGTAGCTGTCGAGCCGGTCGAGGACGTCGGTGAGGTCGCGGACGGGGGTGAGGACGGTCACGGGGGTGCCCCTTTCTGGTGCGGGTTGGTTGGTGCTGTGTCGGAGGTGACCGTGTCCGCTGGGTGTGGGGCGGCAATCTGGTGTCTGGCTGGGCGCAGCAAACAGGCCCCCGCACCCTGGTGGGGTGCGGGGGCCTACCTGCCTGCGGGTGTCAGTGGCCGCTCTGCGGCGGGATGTCGTGGAGGATGTCGGCCGGGCAGAGAAGCCGCTGCGGGCTGGGGCTCACGGTGCAGGTCTCAGGATCCAGCTCCTCCCGGGGTCAACGGGTCGAGGAAGGCGTCGGGACACGTAGCTCGCGAGGGGGTCTGCCCGATCGGGTGGTCAGGGCCGGTTCGAGAGGTGACCGGTTCCGTGACCCGTAGTCCTGGCGCTGGTCTGGCGTCAGCGGCGGCGGCCGAGCCCGGGGAGCCCGCCGCGGACGGTCCGCACGGACACCGACTCCTCGTCGCCGCGCAACGGGCGGGTCGCGACGACGCGGGGTGCCGGTGGCGGGTCGGCGGGGATGATGACCGCCTCCTCCCCGGTGGGGGCGGCGACGAGGGCGCCGCCGTGTGGGCACGCCCGGGTGGTGCCCGGTTCTGGGTGTGAGTACAGGCGGCCGGTGCGGCGGTTGTAGGCGGTGCGGGCACCGCACCGCTCGCAGGTGGCCGGTTCCCGGTACGGGTTGATGCCGCGGATCCCCATGGTGTTCTCCCTCGCGTGGCTACGGGGAACCTAGCGGCACCGGCCGACACCCGGCCAGGTTCCACGCCGGGGTCAGGTGCCGTAGGCGGTGCGGGGGGCGATGGTGTGGGTCCAGGTGGACTGGATCCAGGCGCGGGCGTCAGCGAACGGGCCGGCCGGGTCGACGTTCAGGTGGTGGCACAGGGTGAGGTACTCGGCGAGGGTGGCGGTCTCCGCGCCCTGGTAGAGCTGCAGGAGCCGGGTGAGCGCCAGGCCGGTCTTCTCCGACAGGGCGGCCGGGGTGAGGTGTTGGCGTTCGGCGTGCGCGAGGACAGCCTGGATGACCATGTGGCCGTGCAGCCCGGACGGGACGGGCCACGCGGCACCGTCGACCTGGGCGGGCTGGGCCGGGGACTGCTCGGCCGCGGCGCTCACCGCGCCGGCCTTCAGGACCTGCCCCGGGGCCAGGCCGAGCCGTACGCACAGGGTGAGGAACTCGGTCAGGGTGATGGGCCGGCCCCCGTAGATGCCGTACAGGACGTTGCGGGAGATCCCTATGGCGGCGGCGAGCTCCTCCTGGGTCACCCCGAGCCGGCGGGACTGGTCACGCAGCTCGGCCACGGCGCCTCGTTCCACAGCGGTTGCGGGCGGGCGGGGCGTCACCCGGCGTGCAGCCATCTTCGCGTGGGCGAGGACGAACGCGGTGGGGGCCTCTGCGTCGGTTGGGTGCTTGGGCAGGTGGGTGAGTAGGTAGGCCAGGTCGAGGTCGAGCGCGTCGCACAGTCGCAGCAGCTGCACGAGGCTGGCCTGACGGGTCCCCTGGAGGATCTTGGTGAGCCCGGCCCTCGGGATGTCGACCAGGTCAGCGAGCTGGGTGTTGGTGTACCCGGCGCGGTCTCTGGCTTCCCGGAGCACGGCGAGGATGGTGGTCTCGAGCCGTGTGTGGTGGGAGTCGGGGGTTCGCGCCACGTCCCCGACGGTACCCCGCCGGGGCTTGGCTGATCGAACCGTCCCGGAGCGTGCGCGAGGCCGCCAAGGCGGTTGGTGCCCGTCAGCTGTCGGGCTGGCGGGGGCGGTTCTTCCAGGTGTCGTGGCACCGGGGGCACAGCCACACGCGGCCGTCACCGGGCCGTGGGGTGACCAGCCGGGCGATCTCGTCGGCGTCGACCATGGCGAGGTCCCAGCCGCCGGTCAGGTCCCTCCCGCACAGGGTGGTCGCCCTGACCTTTGGGGGGATCCCGTGGGGTAGTAGCCCCTCCCCCGGGCCCAGGTCGCGCAGGTGGTTGCGACCGAGGGCGGCGGCGGTGGCGAGTTCGCAGGTGGCGTAGCTCATGACGCCTTCCCGGCCAGTCCGTCCTTGGTCGACTGCGGGTGCTGACGTGCCTTGATCGCGGTGGCGATGGCAGGCCCGATCGCGTTGAGGTCCTCCAGGGTCTTGGTCCGCCACCACGTCTCGTACGCGGCCGCGACCTTGTGCCGGGCGCGCCGATGGGTGTCAGGTGGTGAGGTCCCCGGCCATCTCCGACCGGCGCACCGACCTGGCGGTGGGGTCGGCAGCCGCGCCCAGTCGATGCTCGTCAGCGTCGCGCCGCGGGTCTGTGTGTCCGAGCTCACCAGCGGCCGTTCGGGGGCAGCGGGGGCCGGTGTTGAAGCCAGGCCCCTCCCGCCACCCTCAACAGCGGGAGGGGCCTGACTGGGGTGCCGCCCACAGGTGTCCGCTCCAACCGTGGGCAGCTGGGGCCCTGCCCTATGCCCTGTGGCGGGCCCCGGGAAGCCGGCTCGTGACGTCCTCCAATGATCACGAGACCGGCTGGTCTGGGGGTTACGCGGTCACGGTACGCCTGCTGTTGCGGCGCCGGGCGGGGTTGCGCTGCCGGTACCGGGCCGGGGCCGCGGTCTCCTTCGGGACCGGGGCGGCGGTGTCGTTCAGGGACAGGGTGGAAGCCTGGACGGTCCGGAACCCGTCCCGGTACCTAGCCAGGATCAACAGGGTCGAGGCGGTCAGGGCGGCCCGGACCTCCACGACCACCGGGTGGCCGTTGCGGGACGCGGCGAGCGCGTCACGCTCGGCGGCCGCGACGTGCTCGCGGGCGGTGGGCCACTCCGCCGGGAACTGGCGGGCGGCCCGGCCCACGCCCTGACGGACCCGGGCGGTGTGGATCGTCGAGTCCCCCGCGTACTCCTCGATCAGGTCTGGCAGATCACGCACGGCCCATCCCCTCCATCGGCGCCCTCTGTCTCGGACAGCCCGATCTTGGGCCAGGGTGGCGACACCGATCACCGTCCCCGGATCCTTGCCGGACGCGGCGCCACGGGCACAGGTGCACAGCAGCGCTGTCACCAACCGAAGGGAGTCGGCCATGGCCCGCCGCTCACCGCACCCCGCCCCACCCCGGGCTGACGGCCCGTGGTGCGCGTGCCTGCCGTTGCAGTACCGGCGCGAGCACGACATCTACATCACCGCCCCCACTGACCTGCTCAGGGTCGGGGACGTCGTCCCCTGCACCCTGGCCACTACCAACTTCGGTGTGCGGGTCTACGACGCCGGCGACGTGGCCCGGCTCGACGTCGAGCACGGCGTGACCCGGTCCGGCTGGTTGGCCACCGGGGACCTGGCCACCGCCTGACCGCGCTCCTTCTGGAGGACCTGACCGTTCCCGCGGTCAGGTCCTTCCCCTGCTCCCGCGTCATTGCACCCCGGCCCTTGGCGGCCAGGGGTACCAGACGCCCTTTCCCGACCAACCGACCACGGAAGGACACCGTGCTACTGGACAACCTGACCCTGCTCATCACCCTCGCCCTGCTCGCCCTCTTCGGCGCGTGGGCGCTCACCGCGACCCGCCGGGGCAAGTTCGACCAGGGGTGCGCGTGCCGGCTGAACACCGCGCTCACCCCGCACAAGGTCCTCATCCTCGACCCCGCGGTCAACGCGTACGGCACGTTCGTCGAGTGCGGCCCGGACCTGGTCGACCGCGGCATCTTCCTGCGGTACGCCGGGATCCCGGTCCGCGACGGTGTCGAGGAGGACCAGCAGAAGGCGCAGGCGGCCCTGGCGAAGCTGGACGCCGCTGCCGCGCCGGCAGCCTGAACAGCCACACCCTCGAGGGGCCCGGCCTGTGCGCTCGCACCACCGGGCCCCTTCGCTGTGCCCTCGCGGGCACGAGTCAGGCCCGGTCCCCTCTCGCGGAGGGGACCGGGCCTGGTGTCACACGATCGCGTGGACGGTCTCGATGAGCTCACCGCAGGTGCCGGTGAACTCCGGCGCCAGACCGAGCAGCGTCGTCAGGTGGTCGGGGTTGCCCCCGGCCCTGTCGCCCAGCCACAAGGCGACGTCCAGGGTCGGGGACCCGATGATGTCCGGCACGGGGATGTCCGCACAGTCGGTCCCGGTGAGTCGCGGCGGTCGCGGCGGGTCAGCCAACCGCACCGGTTCGCTCACCTGCGCGGCCCTGGCCCACCTGTCCAGCCACTCCCCGATCCTTCTCTCCGAGCTGGAGTAGGGGCCGTTGACGTCGTCGGCGACCCGGGAGGACCTGGCCGCCAGGGTTTGCACCACGGGGGTCCACCGGGTCGACTTGTGGCTCACCAGGCTGTAGACCATCCAGGCCTGGTCCTCGGCGAGGTTCGGGCTGGAAGCCAGGTCCATGCAGACCGCGGTCCCGGCGTACAGGGAGTACGGCTGCCCGGCGAGGACCAGGAGCACGTCGATGTCGCCGGCGGACAGGTCGTCCACGCTCCCGGCCATCGGACCGAAGTCCCGGCGCACCTGAACCCCGAGGCTATCGAACCGTGTGAGGTCGCCGGCCTCCAGGTGGGCGCGGACCTCCTGCCGTACCGGGCTGGGGGTGTCGAACCGCCACATCAGCGCAGCCAGCCCGTACTCGGCAGCCTCACGGATGACGTCATCCTGGGCGCCTAGGTGGCCCAGGAGGGTCCTGGCCACGCGGGCGGAGTCCTCCGGTTCCAGGGCGAGCTGGGCGGCTGCCGCGGCGACCTCGACGTGGTCCTGGGCCGCGGCCCAGGGGCGCAGCGCCGGCCGGTCCTGCAGCACCTTGGCTAGGTCTTTCACCCGCCGTGTGTCGGCGGTGCTCTGCGGGGTTGCGGCCGCGTACGCCTCGAACGCGGCGAGGACCAGGTCGTCCTCGACGGTGCCGTGCGGGGCGACCCGGACCGCCTCCATGGCCCAGGACGGGTGGCCGACCCGGATCGCGGCCTGCACCTGCAGGGCCGGGTGGACCTGGCCGGAGCCGATGATCTCCTTGACGGTGGACGCGGTGAACTTGCCGGCCAGGGTGGCCTGCAGCTCCAGCGGCAGCAGCCAGTGGAAGTTGAGTGCCTGCAGCGGACCGGTGCGCCGTTCGGTGCGCTCGGTCACCATCCAGGCGATGTCGGCCGGGGTGGTGTCCGCGCGGGCGATCAGGCTTCTCACCCGGTCCGCGGGGGCGGTCGGGGTGTACAGCTGGCGCCACAGGCCGGGCGCGAGCGGGTGGGGGCTGGCTGCCAGAGCGTCGGCGTACTCCGGGAACACCCCGGTGACCAGGCGCTGGCAGGCGGGGGACAGGTTGGCGTGGGCGAAGATCATCTCGCCCAGTTCGGTGGCGGTCACATGAGCCTCCGGTCAGGTGGGTTGGGGCCGCCTGGGGCGGCGTTTCACCGTGCTGACCGTCAGTGCCGGGCTGGGGGCGGCAACCGCCGCCGGGTCAGTGGCTCAGCAGGAGGCGCCCAGGTGCAGCAGCTGGGCGGCGGTGCCGGGGTCCATGTCCGGGCGGCCGTCCGGGCCGGGGATGAGGCGGTCCAGGCTGCGGTAGGCGATCTCCGGGGAGTCGTACCACCCCCACCGGTGGTACAGGGTTGCGGCGGCGCGCAACGCCTCTGACCGGTCCAGGACGATGTGGTCACCCAGGGCGGCGGCCAGGTGGGCGCCCTCGTCCTGCCCGTGGGGGCGGTGGGAGACCAGGTGACCCAGGAGTGCGTACCGGGCGACCAGAATCCGGGTCGGGGCGGCCCCGGTCGCGGCCGGTGCGCTCGCGCCGGTCGCCTTGGACCGGACCGTCCAGGTCCCAGCTTCGTGGGCGGCGACCTCCAGTGCCGGGCTGAGGTAGAGGGCGGGCAGCGGATCCAACGTCGTCGTCACACCCGTCACGGTAGACACAGCCGCTGGGCGGGTTGAACCGGCCGGGGCCGGCTCGGCGTGTCGTCCGGGTGTCCCAGGCGGACCCGCGTGGGGGTGTCTGCCCCTAGTCTGGCCGCAGCACCGAGAAAGGGGTCAGCGTGGACGCCTCCGCCGTGAAGCTGTCGAAGATCTTCGTTGAGACCCGGCAGGCCATCGTGCCGATCTTCCAGCGGCCGTACGTGTGGACCGAGCAGGACAACTGGGCGCCGATGTGGCGGGATGTGTCCAAGGCTGCCGAGGAGGTCGAGGCGGAGTGGGCGGCAGGTGTCACCTTGGACAAGCCGCCGACGTACTTCATGGGTGCGGTCGTCATGCAGGACCGGCCGCGGCAGCCGCGGCGGGTCACGATGACGAACGTGATCGACGGTCAGCAGCGGCTGACCACGTTGCAGGTGCTGCTCGCCGCGGCCCGGGCGGTGGCGCACAAGCACAACGTGGCCCGGGTGGAGGGGCGTCTGGCGACCCTGATGCGCAACCCGGCCGGTGTCGTCGAACCGGACTTCCCCCAGGACGTGTACAAGGTGTGGCCGTTGCCGGTGGACCGGCCGGGGTTCCTGTGGGCGGTGCGGGAGCCGGAGGAGGACGCCGGTCCCCCACCGGCCAGCAAGCTGGTCGACGCGCGGGTGTGGTTCGAGGAGCAGATCAGCGCCTGGGTGGACGCCGGTGCCGCCCCCGCGACCCGGCTGGAGGCGTTGGAGTTCGCCCTGGAGGAACGGGTCCAAGTGGTCCTCATCCTGTTGAACGAGGGTGATGACCCGCAGGTGATCTTCGAGGCGCTCAACCACCTCGGGGTGCCGCTGGACGCCGCGGACCTGGTGAAGAACCTGCTGTTCCAACTGGCTGACACCCAACGGGCGTTGCCGGCCCGGGAGGCCGAGCTGACCGAGGCGTGGGCCCCGTTGGACACCCGGCTGTGGCGGGCACCGCAGGTCACCGGCCGGATCCGCAGGTCGAGGATCGACGTCCTGCTGTCGTACTGGCTGTCGGTGCAGACTGGGCAGGACGTGGTCATCGACCGGTTGTTCCACGACGTCAAGGAGTGGGTGTACGACCGCCGGCCCGGCGTGCCGACCCAGCCGCGGGACGCCGCGGAGGTCATCTTCGACATCCGTCACTACGCCGACACCTACCAGGAGATGCAGCACCTGGACCCGGACACCCGGATGGGGCAGCTACTGGACTCGATGGCGGTCAACCAGTCCACGACCCCGTGGCCGCTGCTGCTGTGGCTGTTCGCCGAGGAGGTGCCGGAGGACCAGCGGGAGCTGGCCGCGGTCACGATCGACTCCTACCTGACCCGTCGCGCCCTCGGCGGGTGGGGCGGCAAGGACTACAACAAGCTGTTCGTCCAGCTGATTGCCGACGCCCGGCAGGACCCGGCCCGGGCCGGGGAACGGATGGAGGCGGCGCTCCTGGCCCAGACCGCCGCCTCCCGGGTGTGGCCGGACGACCGTCACTTTCTGGCCGACCTGACCAAGCCGGAGCTGTTCAACCGGGTGCGGCGGGCCAGGATGAAGTCGCTGCTGGTCGGGTTGGAGCATCAGCTGCGGACGAACCGGACCGCAGGGGGGCCGGCGGCCCGCGCCGGTGACAACAAGGTGAACATCGAGCACCTGATGCCGCAACGGTGGGCCGAGCACTGGCCGTTGCCTGCGGGCGCCGACGAGGACCGGGTGCGGCGGCGGCAGGATGCGATTCACACCCTGGGGAATCTGACGTTGGTGACCGGCCGGTTGAACTCGGCCCTGTCGAACAGGCCGTGGCGGTTGAAGCGGCCTGAGGTGCAACGGCACAGCCTGTTCGTGCTGACGCAAGGGTCGGTGCTGACCGCCCCACCCGGGGTCGAGCCCGCGCTGGCGGAGGTGTGGGCGCAGGACTGGGACGAGGACCGGATCCGGGCCCGGACCGAGCACCTGGCGCAGGTGGCGTTGCGGCGGTGGCCGCGCCCGGATGTCCCGATGAGGCTGGAGACCACCGGGAACGTCACCGTCATCTGAACGGGGGCGACTGCGGTCCTGCCCCGACGCTTGTTGCAGGTGGCGCGATCACCACCGAGCCCGCCGCCTGATATCAAAGGGGGCGGGCCGGGTCACTTTGCCGAGCCGCGACGACGACAGAAGGGGGCCGCCGTGCTGGCGTGCACCGTCGACAGGGATCTGCTGACCTCACCCGCCCCCACCACCACCCAAGGGTGGGACGAGCTCGCCGCCCGGGTGAGAACGCAGCTGCCGCCGACCATCTCCATCTACCTGGAGCCCCAGGAGCGGGTCGGTGAGGTCACGTTGACCCTGAAGCTCACGCAGGGGCTGAGCGCCCTGCCCTGGCAGCCTGAACCGAGGCCCTCGTTGTTCTACGAGCTGGTCGAACCGGCCCTGACGGCCGCCCACCCGACAGCACCCGAGGAGCCCAGGGTGCGGATCGTGACCCTGCGCCTGGCCGCGCGGCGCGACCTCGCCTACGACCAGTACCTCATCAACGGCCCCGCCGACGCCCCCGACTCCCTCTTCGGCGGCACGATCCGTCCGGCGGTCCTCTTCGAGTGGGAGCGCCGGTACGTGCCGGTCCGTCGCCTCCTCTCACTCGGCAACGTCGCCCTTGACCACACCATCAGCCAGGAGGACCGGGAGACCATGTTGCTTTCCGTCCGACTGGGCCTGGTTCCGTTCACGCCCGGGCTGACCGACCAGCAGCGCGAACGCGCCGAGGCCCTCAGGAAAGGGTGGACCGGCACGGCGGCCGACCTGCTCGACGAGGTGAGCAGAACCACCTGACCGCCCACCCGCCGGGGGCGTGGGGTCAGCGGTCCTGGGGTCCACGGGCCGCATCCCCTGCCCCGGACACGGCCGTGCCCGCCCCCGGGGCAGCCGGGGACGGGCACGTTCACGTGTGGCGCTCAGGTGTCGCTAGGCCTCTCCCCCAACCGGACCTGCACGGTCACCTTCTTCCCGGCACGCCACAGGACGACCTCGACTCTCTGACCGGGCCGCTTGCCGGTGACCGCGTCGACGACCTCCGCCGCGGTCGTGGTCTTCTTCCCCGCGACCGACACCAGCTGGTCCCCGACCCGCACCCCGGCCTTGTCCGCCGGGGACCCCTCGGCCACCTTGACCACCTCGGCGTACCGGGCGGTCTTGTCGTCCGGGTCGGGGTCGGCGATGTGCACCCCCAGGTAGGGGTGGGCGACGTGCCCGTACTTCTCCAGTTGCTCGATCGCGGCCACGACGTTCTTGGACGGGACCGCGAACGCCAACCCCTGGGCGGAGCGGCCGCCGGCCTCATCCGGGCGGAGGGTGACGACGCCGACGACGGTGGCGCTGGCGTCCAGCAGCGGCCCGCCGGAGTTGCCGGGGTTGACCGCGGCGTCGGTCTGGATGAGCGCGGACTGGACCGGGTCGGCGGCGAAGACCGAGTTGCGGTCCACCCCGGAGATGACACCGGTGGTGATCGAGGTGGCCAGGCCGAACGGGGCACCGACGACGAACGCCGGCTGGCCCGGGGCCACCTTGGTCGAGTCGGAGAACGCCAGCGGCTTGACACCCAAGCCCGCCTCGACCGACAGGACCGCGACGTCCAGGCGAGAGTCCAACCCGATCACGGTCGCTTCCCGCAGCCGCCCGTCGGCCAGGTACACGTCCACGACCGCAGGCTTGCGCTCGGCCAGGGCACCCAGGACCGCCGGGCTGGAGACCACGTGGGCGTTGGTGACGATCCGGTCAGGCCGGTAGAAGAACCCGGTCCCGGTCGAGGTGCCGGGCACCTGGATCGTCACGACCGCCTGACTGGCGACCTGGTACACCTGCTCGGCCGCGGTCTGCCCGGTACCGGCCGCCGGCGGGACCAGCTGAACCGGGGCGAGGAAGGGGTCGCGGGCGCCGGCGAGGAACCCTCCGGCGAACACGACACCGGCGAACAGGCACGCCAGGACCGCCCAGACGATGACGAGCGGCCGGAACGTCTTCCTCGCCGGCTGGTCGGTCTTGGCGTAGGAGTGCTCCCCGGGGTGGGTGGCACCGGTGGAGGTGGCCGACCTGGAGGGGTCGAGCTTGTGGTGCGGGAACGGCATGTGCGGCCCCGGCGGGGTGGGCGTGCTCACCGGCCGGGGCGCCCCGTCCACGGCCGGGGGCAGGTCCGGTCCGGGTGGGAACTCCTCCCCGGCCGCCGGGGGCGCGTCGATCTCCTCGAGCGTGGGGTGCTGGTTGTCCTGGTCGGTGCCGGGCTCACGTGTCATGGGCGTGATCTGTGCCAGGTGGGCCGGTTCAGGCCGCAAACCTCTCCCAGGGCCGGGCGGTGAGGCCCTCCGCGCGGTGCACCGTGCGCCGGCAACGTCCCCGCCCCGTGGTGAGATGCAGCTCGTGCCCCGTGACGAGACCGATCTACCCCTGGCCATCCCACCGGACCTGGTGGCCCTGGGCCTACCTGAGGACCACGAGGGGTGGGCGCGGTATGCGACGGACCTGGCTGCCGCCCTACCGCGCCAGATCACCCTCACAACAGCTGCCCGGGACGGTCTGGAACCGTTCACCGCCCGTTTCGCACACGACCCCCAGGTCGTGTGCGAGCGGGCAGGCTGGGCGGGCCGGTACGTGTACTCGCAGGTCGAACCGGTAGTCGTGCACGTCACAGGTGACCACGAAGCGGCCGGGCCTGGCACCAGGGTCGTACTGCACGATGCGGTGCTCCTCGGCTCAGGCCAGTGCCTGCTGCGCCTCACCGCCGACGGCCCCCTCGAGGTGCCCGAGGCGCTGCGCCGCTCGGTGCGCGATCAGCTCGCGCACGCCTGGGTGACACGGGGTCGGCCAGTCCGGCGGCTGCTACGAGCGGCCTGTGTCGCCGCTGACACCGCTGACCGGGGCGCGGCAGCAGACCAGCAGTGGTGGCAGAAGCTGCGGACGAGCCTGGTCCCGTTCGTGACCGGGCTGAGCCCGGAACAGCAAGAGGCGGCCAGGACCCTGACCGAATCGTGGGACGGAGAACCGGCCGACCTCCTGGCGGCCCTCACCTGCCTGGCTTAGCCCCGGCTCAACTCACCTCGCGGTTGCCGGCTCCCGGAGGGCGGTGGCCTGGGCCTCGGTGGTGGCAGTGCGCGCGCTCACGGTGCGGCGCACTCCTCAACCCCAAACCACCCCGAGAAAGGAGCCTCGCCTGATGCTTCCCCTGAAGAACATCGCCGGGCAGCCCGCCGTGGCTCCGCACCGAACCTGCTGACGGGACCATCCGGTACCGGCTCCTGCAGGCGTGGCGCAAGACCCACAAGGAGACCGGGGTCGACCCGCTCCTGCTCATGGTCAACCGGGCCTCCGCGTTCGGCGCACGGACCAACGTCTTCACCGAGGAGGCGCTGCGGAAGCTGTGGCCGTCCAAGGTCCGGGAGCTCGCCCCCTGGATCGACGGACTCACCGACACCGAACGACAGGTCCTCACCACCCTGGCGACCAGCTGGACCGGAACCGTCGCCGAGCTCCTGGCGACCGTCAAGGCCTCCACCCTCACCTGACACCACCAGGCCGCGCCCGCCCCCACACCCGGGGGCGGGCGCGAACCGTTCCCCGGCTGGTGGCCGATCCCCGCACGGTGACGACCGTCCCCGCCACGCCCGGGTCCGAGGAGGTGGTGGGCATGAGTCGGTTCGAGGTCCCCGAGGACCTGCTCCTGCTCACCTGCCCGGCCCCGGACCACCCCGACGGGTGGGCCCGGTACGCCGACCAGCTCGCTGCCCACCTCCCCCGGGACCTGCACCTGGACGTCCCCGCGGTGCCCGCCGAACCGGCGTGGAAAACCGCAGGCGGGCGCTGGTTCCCGGCCCGGCCTGCCATCGGGGCCTTCACCGCCCGGTTCACCCTCACCGCCCGGCCAGGCCGAGGCCGCAACGGCGGACCGACCTGGTGGTACACCCTGGCCGGCCCGGTCGACCTGGAGGCCACCTTCAGCGCGCAGCTCGGCCCCCGACGGCCACCCCCGCGGCTGGTCCACGCCGCGTTCGAACCGTTCCGGGTCGACGATGTCACCACAACCCCCAAACAGGCGGGCCCACCGGACCCGTTGCGCGCCTCAGCCCACCGAGCCCTGGCCCGGGCTTGGGTCGGGCCAGGGCTCGAGGGTGTCCGGCAGCTGCTGTGGTTGACCCGGCTGGCCACCGGGTGTCGCGACGGCCGGTACTCCGCACAGGACCAGCCGGTGATCCTGCTGTCGGCCGAGCAGTCCCAGCTCGTCCCGCACGCCGCAGGGTTGACCGACCACGAGCGCGCTGTCGCCGAGGCGCTGCTGCCGGGCTGGACCGGCACCGCCGCCGACCTGCTCGGCACCGTCCGCGCGGTCACCACCGGGTAGCAGCCACGGCCGACCCGGTGCCCCCGGGGTGGGAGCAGGTGAATGCACAAGGGTGCGAGCAGGGCACGGTCGCCGTGCATGACAGGGCCAGAGTCCACCCGCGCCGTCGCGCCGGCCCTCGGCGGGGTCAGGGTGCCCCGATCCCTGGTGCCGACCCCGTTGCCCGGGCCGGGTGACACGGCCGCATGGTCGACTCTGGCAGACCAGGTCTTCGAGCTGCTCCCGGAAGAGGTCTGCCTCACGGTCGACGGGACCACCCCGTCGGTGTTCCGGTTCCGGCGCCGACCCGGGAGGCTCACCGAGGACCAGTACACCCTCGCGGCCCCGACCGTGGCCCACCTGCCCACACGGCCCGTCCTGGTGACCTTCGCCGGCATCTACATGGGGGGCATCCATGTCCAGGCTGTCCGCCCGGTCCAGGGGGAGGACCGCCATGCCGACCGAGCGCTCGCGAGAAGGACCGCGACCCAGGCCCTCGACCGTGCCTGGCACCGGCAGGAGTGGGACGGGCTGCGCCACCTGCTCCAGCTGCACCAGGTCGCGATGTTGCTCCGGGGGTCGGTGTCGCGGCTGGAGCGGCCCGCGGACACCCGGGTGCACCTGGTCCCACACGTCGACGACCTGCACCCCGAGGCGGCCTCTGTCGCCGCCGGGCTCCTGGCCGCCGGGTGGTCCGGGTCCGCTGCCGACCTGCTCGCCGCAGCCGAGGCCGTCACCACCGCACCCGCGGAGGTCACATGACCCAGGTGGTGATCCCGCACCGGCTCCTGTGCGACCCCGTCGACCCGCCCGGTGACTGGCAGGCGTGGGCCGAACGGGCCGGGCAGCTGTTCGCGGCCCTGCCCGCCCAGGTCACCCTCACCCTGCCCGGGTGCGCACCCGACGGTGGCGCCGTCGGGGTGCGGTTCGAACGGGACGACGACACCCCGTTGCACGGGGAGGTGACCCGCCGCTGGTACACCTTCACCGGGCCTCCCCTGCTCGTCCGGGTCCACCAGGCCGGCAGAGGCCTGGATGTCACCCTGGTCAGCGCCAACCTGAAGTTCCACGAACCGTGGGTCGAGGTGCTGCATGTCCACACCACCGGAGACCCCGACCCTGAGCACCTGGAACGCGAGGTGAAGAAGGAGCTCACCCTCCAGCTGCAACGGGCGTGGCGGGCTGAGGAGCACACCCCGTTCCGGGTGCTGCTGGAGTGGGTCCACAACGCCTCGGCGGCAGGGCAGCCCTACCAGGTCGGCACGAAACCACAGGACCGGTTCCACCGGCTCGCTGTCACCCTCACCCCTCACGTCGCCGGGTTGTCCCCGGAGCAGGCAGCTCTTCTCACCGCGCTGGCGCCCACCTGGGGTGGCACCGCCAGGGACCTGCTGGCCGCGGTGGAGGCCGCCGTCACCGACCACCGGCCCGACACGCCCCGGCCACGGTGACCCTGGGCTGGTCCGGCGACTGCCTGGGCACGCTTGCCCGTCACCTTCCCCGCCGCACCCCGGCGACCAGGCCCGGTGCCCAGGAAGGAGAGACAGCGGAGGACTTCAAGGTCGACAAGTGCCTGCTGGCCGACCTGCCTGACCGGGACGGGTGGGGCGACTGGGCCGCGCAGGTGTGGTCCGGGCTGCCGGAGCGGGTGGACCTGTTGGTGCGGACCACCCCGAAGGGTCCTCTCGCCCAGGACGTGACGTTGACGTTCGAACTGGTGCCGGCCGTTCAGGCCCTGTGGCCGGAGATGTACCACCCGAACTCCATCGCCACCTACGGGCCGAGGCCGTGCTCGCCGTACAGGCTTGCCGCCCCGCGAAACATCGTTGTGGAGTACGACAGGCGCTGGCCGTTCCGTCCGGGGCTGGAGCAGGCACTGGTCACCCACGCCGATGTCGGGGAGAAGACCACGGTCACGGTCGAGCCCCGCGGGCGGGTGGCGTCACGCCGGTCCGGTGAGGCCATCCAACGGGCTCACGGCGAGATCACCCAGCGGCTGGAGACCCGGTGGGGCAAGGAACGATCGGAGCTGACCTTCCGGGTCCTCTACTTCACCTGGTTGGCCCGTCGCGAGAACTACCAGTACCGGGTGTCCGGGAACGTCCAGCGTGAGAAGGAGGACCTGCAGACCCTGCTGCGCCTGCTCGCCCCGCACGCGGCCAGCACCCCCGAGGGGCGGGCCGTGCTGGAGACCCTGGCGCCCACCTGGGAGGGCGGCATCGCCCACCTGTTCGCTGCCGCCGAGGCGTCCGTCCTGGCCTGACCCGCGGCCCGACTGCCCCGGTCGGCACCGGTCGGCACCGTCACCCCCGGCAGACCGAACCGCACCGCTACGGAACAGGAGGAACCCGGTGGCAGGTTGTGAGCGGATCACCGCGATCACCCAGGAGCACGGAGAGCTCGTCACCGGCGCCTGCGAGGCGCCCAAGCTCAAGGCCGCGTTGGACGCCCACCTGCCCGGGCTGATCGAGGCCCTCGCCCAGCTGGACACCGGCCACGGTGACCCGCAGGAGGCGACAGGTGAGCAGGTCGCGGTCCGGTTCGCCTGGCACCACGCGCACGCCCTGTGGAAGGCGCTGGGCGGGTCCAGCTCCGCCGACGCCAACCCCGACTACGACGTCCCCTCCGTCCTGGACCTGCACCAGCGGCTCACCCGGGAACGGGACCGGGCTGCCGCGGCTCTGTACGTGCACGTCCCCGGCTGCACCGGCGGGGTCTGCTGCCAGATGGCCGCGGTGTTGACCGGGCAGCAGGTGCCTACCCCGTCGGGGTGACTGCGCCCCGACCGTCCCGGGGCACCGTCACGGGGAGCACCCCCGCGAAGGAGACACCGTGAGCACCCACCGCACCCGCCACGACGGCCCGGCCCCGGCCGGGCGGTACTTCAAGGTCGTCACCCCCGCCGGTGACGACCCGCACCACCCGGGCCTGACCTGGCCTGTCGGTGGCGCCGTGGTCGGCACCCCCGGAGGGCCGGGGCACCCGTTGCGGGTGTCCACCACCCCCGTGGCTGCGGCCGGTGAGATCGCCTGGCCGTTCCGTCTGCTGCAGGTCTGTGCCGTGGGGCCGGTGGAGGCATGCTGGTCGGACCCCCGGTCGATCACCGGGGCGGCGTTCCGGGTCGAGGCCGAGCTGGACGCGACCGGTGCGTTGGGTCCGCAGGGGCGTCAGGTCGCCGACCTGCTCGAGGCGGTCGCCTCGCTGCCGGACGGGCAACGGTTCGCGTTGGGCCGGGTGCCGCGCCCGGCCCGGCTGTACCGGCGGGCGTGGGATGCGGTGATGGACGCCCTGCACGACTCCGGCCGCGTCGGGGCCGGTGAGCTCGGCCGGTTCTACCCGGTCGGGCAGGCCTGGGGTGCCGTGGAGGACACGGTGCGCGCCCTGGTGGTGCGGGACCTGCTCGACGGGTCCTGCTACGACCTGCTGACCGGGGCGTGGCGTACCGTGATCGGCCCGGTGCACCCCGACGACCCGGCCCTGGTGACCGAACGTCCGGTGGCAGCGGCCGCTCTGGCCAGGCCCGCCTGAGACGCCGCGCCCCGGGTCAGGCTGAAGGCCCGTTCTGGCAGGCGTCGGCGGCCACCGACCAGGGGTCGTTCCTGATGTCGTCCGGGTGCGCGCCGGCGGCCACGCGCATCGACCCGACCATCTCGGGCATGTCGGGGAACATCGGGCCGAACTGCTCCTGCACGTCGAAGACGCTGTGGGTCGCGAGCCACGGTGAGAAGTAGACGATGACGTCCTCGCAGGTCACCAGGTGGCGGGGAAGGGTGTCCGGGACCGGCCCGTCGTACGGTTCCACCGGCAGCGCCTGACCCGGTGGTGGCGGGTCCTGCACGTCGCCCGGCGGGGTCCACCCACCGCCACCACCGCTGCCGCTTCGGGGCGCGGTCGGCGCCGGCGAGGCCTCACCCCGCCCCTCACTGTCCTGGTACGGCTCGCACACCTCCTCGGCGACGGCGACCAGGTCGGTCTTCAACCGGGGGTGCTCCGCGGCGGCGGTGAGCGCCGCGTCCAGCCAGCCCCGCATGTCGCCGGCGTAGAAGGCGCGCAGGATCTTGTCGGGGTTTCCCGTGGCGACCAGGTGCGGGGAGAAGTAGATGACGTGGTCCTCGCAGGTCACCAGGTGGGTCGGCGCCTCGGTGGGGAACCCGCCGGTGTACGGCTGCACGTCTCCGGGGACGGTCGGCGGCTCCCAGGTGGGAGCAGGGGCGGCGCCGGTGGGCTTGCCGTGGGGGTTCCAGAGGTTGCGGGGCACCCAGGGTGGCAGGTCACTGGCGGCGGGGTCGACGAGCTCGTCGGTGGGCTCCGGGCCCTCCCCGCAGTGGTACTCCACCCACGTCAACGCCGCCATGAGCCCGTTGCCGTATGGGGCTTCCGCCCACACGTTCGGGTGGTTCTTGACCGCTTCGAACGCCGTGAACTCGGTCGAGTCGGCCCCGTAGGCGGCTTTGAGGTCCTCGGTGGCACGGGACCCGTCGCCGGCGTCGACGCTGCGGTCCCTCATGTACTTCTCGAGCGCGTCGAGGACGACGTACTGGCAGTCGGAGGTCTGGGAGTCGAACGCCGGCAGCCATACCTGACGCGCACCCTCCAGGTCGTAGCACCGCTGGTGAACCACGGCGCTGGAAGCCAAAGCGGCAGGGCTGACCAAATCGGGGTCGACCGGCCTGCCCAGGGCCTCCGCGGTCACGATGTCCGACCGGAGCTTGTGAACCTCAGGGACGCTGGTGGCCTCGAAGTAGATCCTCACGTACGCGGGGTCGTACCGCTGGGTGAGCTCTTGATGACCCTCGTAAACACCGTGCTCGAGGTGAAAGACATCGACGCCTACGGCTTCGGTCACAGCGTCCACGCACGTGGACACCGAGACCTGCTCGCGAGGCTGTCTGACCACCGTGCGGCGGTCGTCGGCCGCGACGTCGTCGCCGTCACCGCCCCCGCCGCACCCGCTCACGAGCACGGCCACCATGACCAGGGCCGCGACCGGGCCCCGCGCTGAATGCATGCCCTGATGATAGAGGCGCACCGGCCGGACCCGATCCGCTCACACTCCCACCTCGCCCCGGCACCCCCGGGGTCGGAACCTCCTTGCACATCGGGGGGTGAACCCGGAGCAGTGAGCACCCGCCGGTTTTCACCGGGACGCTTCACCGGGCACACCCGCCCCAGCGCGTGCGATCATGGATGGCCGCGGCCGGTGCCCCTCTCCCCCCTTGTGAGCACCGGCCGCGCCCCTGTGCCTGTCTCCGTCCCCGACCCAGAACGCCTGAGCGATGAGCGCACCCGACACCTGGGCCGGCCTGTCCTCCGATGAGGAGCTTGCTGTCACCGTGGCCGTGATGAGCGCCCTGGCCGCCCACCGGCAAGCCCAGGTCGTGCAAGCCGTCACCGGGGCCGGCACCTTCGCCGTCGGCGTCGCCACCGACGCCACCCCGTGGGGCGTGACGCCGGCCAGTCTCACCTGGTGGGTCCTCCTGGCAGGTTTCGTGCTGCTGTCCGCCCGCGCCGGCCCGATCGCCGGCGCGGTGTCCCGGATGGGCAACCCTTTCACCGACGCGTGGGCGTGGGCTCACCGGACCCGCCCGGCAGGCGACGCCTCGGCCGGCACCTGGGGTCTCATCCCCGGGTCCATGGGCACCCGCTCCTACGTCGTCGTCGGCAACGGCAACCCGCTCAGCCTCAACAGCGCTCCGCGCGGCGCCGGCCGGGAGTACTCCCGCTCAGCGGCGTCCAAGACGTTCACGATGGACCAGCTCGTCGCCCGGATGGAGGGGATCGAGTGGTCCCGCCGGCCGGCGTTCCTCGACGAGATCCCGGACGCGTACAAGCCGATCGACGTGATCATGGCCGGCGCGGCCGACCTCGTCGAGGTCCGGTACGAGCTGTCCCAGATCGTCAACGTCAAGGGCGACTGACCCCCGGGCCACCACCCTCGCAGCTGCCGTCCCCGCACCCGGGGACGGCAGCTGCTCGCATCCGGTGCCGACGTCGGGACCGTCCCCGGCATGGACGCCTCCACTCAGCTGCTGCGGGTCGTGTGCCTGCCGGGGTTCGGTGACCCGGCCGTCGGGGAACGGTGGGTGGGCGAGCTGTCCCGCCTGGCCGCTGGCCTGGCCGTCGTCGAAGCGATCGACTGGCCGGGCCTGTGGACCCGGTGCGACGAACCGGTCTCGTTCACGGCCCTGGCCGAGCAGGTCGCCGAGGACGCGGACGAGAGCACCGTGCTGGTCGGGCATTCCCTAGGCGGTCGGGTCGCGTTGCAGGTCGCCTCCGCCATCCCGGTCGCCGGTGTCGTCGCCGCGTGCTCCCCGACGAAGATGACCGTCAACGAGGGCCCCGCTGCGCAGGAGTGGGTCCGCACCGGGTCCCGGCTGCTGGAGCGCACCGCGCCGAACGGGGTCGAGGTCTCCTACCGGCTGCCGGTCAGCTTCCTGCACGAGCTCAACGACTGGCTCGACTTCCGGGTCATCCCCGAGGTCCCCACCCTGATGCTGTTCGGGGACCGCGACCGCTGCGCGGCGCCCGGTGACTGGGACACCGTCCCGCGGCTGGGCGCCGAACCGCAGGTGAAGGTGCTGCAGTCCTGCTCGCACCGGTTCATGGACGACCCGGCCAACCGGCGCGACGCCCTCCACGCGATCGCGTGGTTCCTGCGAGACCTCGCCCACAACGACGAGGCGTCGCGCACCCCCGGCTGGTGAGTGCGCGGGCACACCGGGCGGGCACCGTCGCAGAGCATGACCGAGGCCCACACCCCCACGGACCCGGCGTTGGCCGCGCTGCACCGGGTCACCGCCCGCGCCCAGGCCGACCCCGACTCCCCCGCCGGCCGGTACTACCGGGCCAGCGGCGACTACCGGGCTGACGTCACCGCACTGGCCGCCGGCCTGGTCGGCGTCCTGCAGCTGCACCGGCCCCGCACCCAGGACGAGAACGGGTTCCCGTTGTACGGCGCGCAGTGCCCCGAGTGCGGCTTCACCGACGAGGCCGGGTGCGCCACCTACCAGGCCGTCCTGGCCGCTGTCGACCAGCTCAACCAGGACGCCACCGGCGCGCCGGAGGGAAACAGGTGACGATCACCCTCACCTGGTAGCCGCTCGCGCGCTCCGGCGTGCGCCGCCGTGGGGTCCGGGCGTTCACCTCTGGTGTGGGGTGAGCACCCCTGCCCAGCCTGGGCCCGGCGTCCGGCACCGGTCACCGAGGACCCTCCAGTGGAGGAAGGGCCCATCGACAGTGGTCGCCGCTCTCACCGGACCAGCGAAACGCGCCCACCCCCTCTTGGCGGTGGGCGCGTTTCGCTGGAGGTCAGGACCGGTGACCGTTCGGCTTGCGGGCCCGGGCGGAGACCTCCACCAGCTCACCGGCGCGCACCTGGAAGCTGGTCGCCTTCTGCATCTCGCACGGCCCGTTCGACCTGGACTTCGAGGACACCATGTCGACCTTGGCGCCCTCGACCACGGGGACGACCGTGATGAACTGCATCAGCCGCCGCGGCCCGGGCACCTCCCGCTTCTCGTCGACGACGTGCGAGCCGGTGTCCCACACCCACTGTCCGTCGACGGAGACGAACGTGCACTCGTGAGAGGTCTTCGACTTCTCCTTCCAGTGGCCGGGGCAGAACAGCAACCCTGCCTCGATCCACGGCCGGCCCGCCTCGCCCCGGTGGTCGAAACCCTCCAGGAACGCCTTCTCGGTCAACGCCCCCAGGTCTCCCCCGGTCAAGGCACGTTCGTGCTGCACGGCCAGGATCGCCGCGACCGTGTGGGCCAGCTGGTCATCGGTCGCCGCGGCCAGCTGGTCATCGGTCAACAGGGACAACGGCGTGTCCACCTGCCCTGCCGCCATCGAGGTCGAGTTCATACCCGCCCACCGTGCCGGGCCGGACCGCACCGGCACCCGGGTCATACCCGGCGCCCCGGGCTGGTAAGTCCTGAGCCGGTTGGTTCAGGGTGCGTCGTGCTCTTCGCCTTGCGACGCCCCGTCGCCGCGACCCACCGGCGAAGTCCGCGGCGACCACCGGCCGGATGGCGGCCGCCGCGTGTTCGCCGCGGTGAGGGGAGCAATGACACGCACGTCCCGCAGGCGTGATCCTTGACGGGCAGGTGCCCGGGGCGACGGTCCGGGCCCATGGACATCTCCCTCGAGCAGCTGCAGCCCTACCTGCCCGGCATCGGCGCCGGGCTGGTGGTGTTCCTGCTCATCCTCTGGTTCCTCTCCAGCGGTGACGACGCTAAGGACCAGGCGGAGCAGACCCTCGCCGACCTGGACCTCGACGCAGGCGACCAGGAGCAGGCCGGGGACACCGACCCGTTCGCCTCCGACGAGAGCAGAGACGAGGACGCCGGGGACGACCCCGCCGCCGCGGAGAAGCTGTCGTGGCGGCAGCAGCGCGCCCACCGCCGTGAGGAGGCCCGACGCCGCGCCGAGGAGAAACGGCAGCGGCGCGCCGAGGAAGCCGAAGCGCGCGAGCTCGCCAAGGCGCAGGCCCGCCAGACCAAGGAGGAACGCGCCCGGGAACGGGCCGAAGCCAAGGCCCGCGCCAAGGAGGAAGCCGCCGAAGCCGCCCGGCAGCGTCGGGAGCAACGTGCCCAGGCCAAGAGGGAGCGAGCCGAGGAGAAGGCCCGCGCCAAGGAGGCCGCCGCGCTGGCCGCGCAGCAGGAGCGGGAACGTCTGGAGGTCGAGCGGGCGCAGGCCGCCCGGCGGGCCGAGGAAGAGCGGATCGCCGCCGAGGAGGCCGCCCGGGTCGCCGCACAGGAGGCCACCGAGGCCGCCCGGCTCGCAGAAGAGGAGCGGGTCCGTGCGGAGGAAGAAGCAGCCCGCGAGCTCATCGCCCGTCACGAACGTGAGGCCGCCGAGGCCGAGGCGGCCCTGGAGGCCGCACGGGTCGCCGCCGAGCAGCAAGAGGCACTTGCCGCGGCCCAACCGGTCCTCGACGAGCCCCTCGAGGAGGGCCCGGGCGGTGACCCGGTCGATGAGGTCGCGGCCGAGCGGTCCCGTGCCGAGGAGCAGCGGCTGCAGAAGGCGGCCGTCGAGGCGGCCGCGGCAGCCCGGGCCGCCCGGTTGCGGGAGGCCGCGCTCGCGGCACGCCAGGAGGCCCGCAAGCAGCAGGCAGAGCAGGTCCGGTCCACCGCCCCGGTGGAGGAGGAGTCCCTCGAGGGGGAGACCGTCGGTGACGGTGAGGACCTGGAGGACCTCGAACCCGCCCCGGTCCCTGAGCCGGCTCCGGCGCCCGCGCCGTTGTTCGACGCGGTGGTGGTCTCCGCCCAGCCGCAGGGGTTCGACTACCGCGACTACGACCTGCCGGAGCCGTTGCCGCGCCAGCTGGCCGCCCGCGGCGCCGAGCACTGACCCCTGCCAGGGCTGAGAACGACAGTCAGGGGCGTCCACGCAACGTGGACGCCCCTGACGGGTTCTTGAAGGTCAGCTGTCTGCCTGCACCGGGTCCGGGGCCGTGGCGGTCCCACCGGTCAGGCGGCGCTTGATCCGCCGGATGAGCAGGGCACCGATTCCGGCGGCACCCAGCCCGAAGGCTGCGCCGAGCGCCAGGGTCGGCCGGAGGTCGACGTCACCACCGATCGCGTTGACGGCCTTGAGCGCCAGCTGCGGCTCGGGGATCGGGCAGGCCGGGGTTCCCTCGGCGATCACCTCGGGCTCCTTGACCTTCTCCGGCTCCTTCTGCTGCTTCGGCTTCTTGGGCTTGTCCGCCGCTGGGGCCTTCTTGGTCTCACCCTTGGGCTTGGTCGGCGACTGGGCCTGGGTCGTCTTCTTCGACTGGGTCGGCGCCGGGGTGGTGTTGGTCGCCGGCGGCTTGGGGGCCGTGGACGGCGGGGGCAGCACCGGCTTCGGCGCGGGCTTGGGGTCCGGCTTCGGCGCCGGCTTCGGCGCGGGCTTGGGGTCCGGCTTCGGGTCGGGCTTCGGCGCGGGCTTGGGGTCGGGCTTCGGCGCGGGCTTCGGCGCGGGCTTGGGGTCGGGCTTCGGGTCGGGCTTCGGCGCGGGCTTCGGGTCGGGCTTGGGGTCCTCGGGGCAGGTGTCCACGACCGTCTTGCCCGGGTCGGTGGGCATGTCGTTGTCCTCGCCGTAGGGGCTCCCGCAGTCGCTGGCCCACACCGTGGCTGAGGCGGCTACCGACACCAGCAGGGCCGTGGCCATCCCCAGTGCGCCCCGACGGGCGGCACGACGGGTGGCACCGAAACGCGTGATGCGCTGCATGGATCTCTCCGGTTTCGTTTGTGGTCCCGCCCTGACGGCGGTGACCGGCAGGGCGTGGTTTGATGCCCGCCACCGTTCGCGGCGCAACCAGCCCCGCAAGGCCACGAACCACCGCCGAACGCTTGTGGCGCGATCGGCCCAGGCGCCGACGGTGGGGCAGGTGAAATGGGACCCCTACGCCGTACCTGACACCCCGGAGGCCGGGTGGTACCCCGACCCCTCCGGCGGGGGCCGGGAACGGTACTTCGACGGGGCCACCTGGACCGACCAGACCCGCATCCCCCAGCTGAAACCGCGTCGGCGCGCCACCACCAGCCAGGACCCCACCCCGGCCGGCCAGGACACCCCCGACGTCCCCGTCTCGCCGTCGCCAGGCGCCGCCACCGGCCGGCGCAAGGCGTCCCTGGCCGCGGCCCTGGCCGCCACACACGAGCCGATCGCTGCCCAGCCCACCAGCCCGCCGGCCCCCGGTAGCCGGGGTGCAGCCCCGGAGGCACCCCGTGGGCGGGGGCGCCGTTCCCTGGCCGCCGCGCTGGCTTCCGCACCGGAGGTCGACCCGAACTCCGCCCAGGCGCTGCTGCCCCCGACCCTGGGACTGCCGCCCGCCCTGCGGGACCGGGGCCCGGCCCCCGCCGGGTGGTACCCCGACCCGGCCCGCGGGCTGCAGCTGCGGTTCTACGACGGCACCGGGTGGACCTCGCGCACCCGGCGCCAGGACGACGAGAAGCTGCGCCGGCTGCCCAAGGCCGCACTCATCCTGCGCGCCCGGATCCTGGAAGCCCAGGACGCTGCGGCGCTGCGCCGCGGCGACAAGCCGGTCACCTCCCCCAAGCGGTTCCGGGTCCAGCCCGCCCAACCGGTGCCGTCCCTGACCCGACCCGGGCACCGCAACCGGTCCGGGTCGGTGTGGGGCACCGCCGCCACCCTGGTCGCCACCGTCGGCGCCGCGGCCAGCATCTACTTCGGGTGGCAGCTGTGGGGCTCGGACGTGTACACCGCCTACCAGCAGGAGCAGCTGGCCGCCGAGCTCGAGCAGACCACCGCGGTCCCGGTCGAGGTGTACCTGCCGACCCCGGCCGGCCCCTCCCCTACCACCGGAGACACCCCGACCCAGCCGGCCACCCCCACCCCCTCCCCCGCGGTCCCGTCACCGTCCTCCATCACGGCGCCGGCCAGCCCGACCACCACCCCGGCGCAGAAGCCGGCCGGGTCCTCGAGCGCCCCACGGGTGGTGCAGCCGGGCAAGCACCGGGACGGGCAGGCCGTCGGCACCATCGAGATCCCCAAGATCGGGTTGAAGAAGGTGTTCGTCCTGGGCACCAGCGTCGATGACCTGAAGAAGGGCCCCGGCCTGTGGAAGTGGGGCGTGTTCCCCGGCACCCCCGGCAACGCGACCATCTCCGGGCACCGCACCACCTACGGAGGCCCGTTCCGTCACCTGGACCAGCTCCAGTACGGCGACAAGATCATCGTCCGCGTGCCCGGCCAGCCGGACGCGGTGTTCGAGGTCCGCGGGCACACGATCGCCCCACCGTTCGACACCCGTGTCACCAAGCAGACACCGGGGGCGCGGCTCACCCTCACCACGTGCGACCCGGTCGGGTCGGCCGCCCAGCGGCTGGTCATCCAGGCCGAGCTCATCAAGGGCAAGTACGCCCAGTACGCCGTCGACCGGGACGACTGGGTCCTGCTCAAGTAGCCCCGACCCCGGGTCCCCGCCCCGCAGCGGGCCCGGCCCCTTCCCTGTGCCCGGCCGGGTCGGCCGGGTGGCCACCACCACCGGGCCCGGCACCACGGGTTGGCGTGCGTGCAGGCAGCACCGAACCCCTCCCCAGGTCAGCCCCGGGGAGGGGTTCGGTGTGCGTGAACGTCAGCCCTGCTGGCGCAGCCGCTTGCGTGCGACCAGGCCGGCGCCGGTCAGGCCGAGGGCACCCAGCAGCATCCACACCGCGGTGGTGCCGCCGGTGTGCGGCAGGACCTGCGGCTCAGGCTCCTTGGTGTCCGAGGCCGGGACCCGCGGGACGTCGGTCGGGGCCGGCTCGTCGATGTCCACCGGGCCGGGGGTCTCGGTCGGGGTCGGCTGCTCGGTCGGGGTCGGCTCCTCGGTCGGGGTCGGCTCCTCGGTCGGGGTCGGGGTGGGAGTCGGGGTCGGGGTCGCCGCGGGGGCGGCGGCCGGGATGGTCAGGACCGTGCTGCGGGTGATCTTGGCGTCCCCTGTGGTGACCATCGCCTGCCCGTTCGGGACCAGGATCGAGCCGGCCGGCAGGACAGTGCTCAGCCGGACCGAGGCCGTCTGGGTCTTGCCCTGCGGGGCCGGGACCTTCAGGACGGCCTTGCCCTCGGCGTCGGTCTTGACGGTGTACGTCTTCGGGGCCGACTCCTGGGTGGTCTTGGCGTCGGACTCCTTGACCACGTCCGGGGCGTTCTCGGTCGTCGTGGTGGTCTGCCGGAGGGTGTTGTCGCCGATGGTGATGGTGACCGGCTGGTTCACCACGCCCTTGCCCTCGTCGGTGCGGACGGTGACCGTCACGACCGCGTCGGCGTCCTTGCCGGTGCCGGAGACAGCGGTGGAGGTCAGGTTGAACGACGCGGGGGCCTCGGTGTGGGTGTGGGCTCCGGAGACCAGACGGTTCGCGCGGGCCACGATGGAGGAGTTCGGGACGTCCTTGAAGTCCTTGTTGTCGGTGAACTTCCAGATCGCCAGCTGGGTTGCGGCCGCCTCGGCGCGCGCGTCAGCGAGGGGCTCGCCGATCTTGTTGTGGTTCAGCGCCAGGTACGCCGCGACACCGGCGTTGCTGACCTTGGAGGCGGCGTAGGACTTGGCCTTGTAGCTGGAGTCCTGGGCGACGTCGACACCGAACTGGACGCAGAAGCCCTCCACGGTGTCGCCACCCTCGACCTTCAGCAGGGTGGTGCCGGCGGCCCGGCCCTCGAGGACCTTGTTGTACCCGGTGCCGCCACCGACGTACGCGGCGGAGACCGGGCGGGAGTCCTGCGGCTTGCCGGTGTCGGCCAGGGCAGGAGCGGACGGGCCGACCAGCAGGGCGCCCAGGGCGCCGGCGACGGCCAGCGGGAACATCGCGCGGAGGGCGCGTCCTCGTGCAGCTGCGGTGATCATGACCCGCACCGTGGGTGCCGCCCCGCTCACCCCAACCCTTCATCAGTCCTGCCGGGCAGACGGAGAACCCCCGCACACCGGGTGGTGTGCGGGGGTTCCGGGCGAGGAGAGAGGGTGGTGTCAGAGGTTGGAGGTGGTCGGCTTCACCGGGGTCGGGATGAACCGGATCGGGTCGCCGGGGAGCTTGGGGTTCGGCACCGGGTTGAGCTTGGCGCCGACGACCGGGGTGACGACGGTCGGCTTCACCGGGGTCGGGATCGAACCGATCGGGTCGGTCGGGACCTTCGGCGAGGGCAGCGGCACCGGGGTGATCTTGCCGGCCGGGGCCTCGGCGGCCGAGGCGGCGCCGGCGCCCGCGGTGATCGCGACGACGGCGAGGACGGCGGCGGACAGGGTCTTCTTCAGCGTCTTGTTCTTGGCCATGCCCGGGACAGTGCGGGCGGATCGGATGGTCGCAATCCCCGCAGCCGAAATCAGTCGACCTGCAGCACGAACTGCCACATCGAGCGCAGGTCGTCTCCGGCGACGGTGAGGGTGTACGCCCCGGCGGGGAGGTCGGCCAGGTCCAGCTCGCCGTCGATGACAGGGATGTTCACCTGGGTCCCGTGGGCGTCGTGCGCGTACAGGACGGTGAAGTCGGTGGAGGTCCCCGCCTGTAGTCCCACCCGGTCCGCGGTCCCGGCCTGGACGGTGACCGGTTCGACCGGCGGCTGGTGGTAGCAGGCGGACCCGTCGCAGTACCCGACCTGCTGGGCGACCTTGGTCTTGCCGACGACCAGCGCCCCGTCCTTGGGCGCCAGGACCCGCAGCTGCACGTCCTGGGCCGGGTCGGTGCCGGGGTCGGGTGCCGAGACCGCGTCCTGTCCGGTCAGCAGCACCGCCACCGCGGCCGCTGCGGCCAGGGCGCCGCCTGCCCACGGCAGGGCTCGGGTGCGCCGGCCGGAGGCCGCGGTCGTGGGGTCGGTCATGGCAGTGGACCGTCCCCGGTGCGGCGGGCGCGGCAACGCACCCCAACCGACCGGGGACGGTGAGCTCACGCGGTGACGCCGGCCGGGACCGGCTGGGCGGTCACCGGCTGCGGCTCGTGCCCGGTGACGGTCAACGGCTGGGTGCCGCGGTGGCCCTCGGGGGCGTCCAGGACGACCTGGTCCCCGGCGGTGATCGTCCCGGCCAGGAGCGCGTCGGACAGCGGGTCGGTGACCATCGTGGTGATCGCCCGCCGGGCCGGCCTGGCGCCCATGGCCGGGTCGAACCCGGCGTTGAGGATGGCGCCGACCGCGGCAGGGGTGAGGGTCACGGTGATGCCGCGCTCGGCCAGCTGCTCCACCGTCGGCTCGAGCAGCAGGGTGACGATCTGCTCCAGGTCGACCCGGTCCAGGGGCCGGAACACCACGATGTCATCGACACGGTTGAGGAACTCGGGGCGGAAGTGCTCCCGCAGCGCCCGCAGGGTGGTCTCCTCGGACTTGTCCGCGGCGGTGGCGGCGGTGCCGAACCCGAGCACTGAGGTCTTCGCGACGCCGGCGCCCAGGTTGGTCGTCATGATGATGACCGTGTTGGCGAAGTTGACCGTCCGGCCGGTGCCGTCGGTCATCCGCCCGTCCTCCAGCACCTGCAGCAGCGCGTCGAACACGTCCGGGTGCGCCTTCTCGACCTCATCGAGCAGGATCACCGCGTACGGGGACCGGCGGACCGCGTTGGTCAGCTGCCCGCCCTCCTCGTGGCCGACGTACCCGGGGGCGGCGCCGAACAGGCGGGACACCGAATGCTTCTCGGCGTACTCGGACATGTCGAACTGCAGCAGGGTCCGGTTGCGGTTGCCGGTGGCGAACAGGTCGGCGTCCAGGGCCTTGGCCAGTTCGGACTTCCCGACCCCGGTGGGGCCGGCGAAGATGAACGAGGTCGGGCGGGTCCCGGAGGACAGGCCGACCCGGTTGCGGGCCACTGCCTTGGCGACCCGGTCGACCGCCTCGTCCTGGCCGATCACCTTGGCCCGGAGCCGGTCGGACATGGTCCGCAGCCGGACCACCTCGGACTCGGTCATCGTGGTGACCGGGATCCCGGTCGCGGCGGCGACCACCGCGGCGATGTCCTGGGCGTCGATCGTGCACAGGTCGGTCCCGGTGGCGGCGACGATGTCGGCGGTCATCGCGGCGTCCAGGTCCGGGTCGGGGGTGTCCTGGGCGCGCAGCCTGGCCCGGGCGGTGTACATGTCCCGGACCTCGGGGTCCAGGTGCATCAGCTTCACCGCGGCGGCCGCTCCGGCCTCGTCCAGCACGTCGATCGCCTTGTCCGGCAGGTGCCGGTCGGTCACGTACCGGTCGGTCAGCTTGGCCGCGGCCGCGAGCGCCTCGGGGGTGTAGGTGACCCCGTGGTGGGCCGCGTAGGCGGGGGCGAGGGAGGACAGGATCGCGACGGTGTCGGTGACCGAGGGCGGGGCGACCTTGACCGGCTGGAAGCGGCGCTCCAGGGCGGGGTCGGCCTCGATGTGCTTGCGGTACTCCTCATCGGTCGTGGCGCCCAGGATGGAGATGTCGCCACGGGTGATGTGCGGCTTGATCAGGTTGGCGGCGTCGTGGGTGCCGCTGGAGGACCCGGCGCCGAGGAGCTGGTGGATCTCGTCGATGAACAGGATGGCGTTGCACGCGGCGGCCTCGGCCATCACCTTGCCCAGGCGCTCCTCGAAGTCTCCGCGCATCCGGGACCCGGCGACCATGCCGGCCAGGTCGAGGGCGATCAGGGGCCGGCCGGCCAGGGTCGGTGGGGCGTCGCCGTTCACGATCGCCTGGGCCAGCCCCTCGGCCAGGGCGGTCTTGCCGACCCCGGGCGGGCCGACGAAAACAGGGTTGTTCTTGGTGCGGCGGGCCAGGATGGTCGCGGCGCGGGCGATCTCGGCGGTCCGGCCGGTCAGCGGGTCGAACGCGCCGGCCTGGGCTGCCTGGAGCAGGTCGGTGCCGAACCGTTCCAGGTAGGTGCCGGGCGCGGTGGCCTGGGTGAGGGCCGGGTGGTTCCCGCCGACCGGGGCGTACTCCTCGTCATCCTCGTCATCCTCGGCGTCCCCGTCGTCTCCGTGGGCGGCGTGGTTCTCGGCGACGGCCACGGCCGGGTCGGCGGCCTCGATCGCGGACCGGACGTTCTTGGCGTTGGTGTCGACCGCCTGGAGAAGGTCGACCAGGTCGGGGTCGTGGATGCAGGTGACCAGGAGCACCCGGGCCAGGTCGGTGACGGTGGCCTCGGCCCGGCCCTCCTCGGCGGCCAGCTCGTAGGCGTTCGCCAGGACCTGGCGGGTGGTGGCGGCGGTCGGCATCGCACCGCGGCGGCCGGTGGGCTGCCCCGGGTCGGTGACGGGGGTGCGGTTGCGCAGCCGGGAGGTGGCCAGGGTCTCGGTCAGGCCGAACCCGGTGAGCACCTGGGCGGGGACCTCCTCGGGGACGGCGAACAGTCCGACGAGCAGGTGCACCGGCTTCACCTCGGGGTGCCGCAACGCGCTGGCGGCGGTGAACGCCGCGCGGATGACACGGCGGGCCTTGTCGGAGAAGCGGTCAGAGCTCATCAGGTCACAGGTCCTTTCCAGGCGGGCACAGGGACGGCCCGTCGTTGCGGTGGCACCGTGCCCGGCGTTCGGGGCAGGGCAATCGACCGGGCCTGGTTGGTGGACAACCCGCTGTGGGGGCGGACCAGTGCGGGCGGACCTGACCAACCGCTCGCCCCTGGGGGACCTGATGACCGCCACCACCCTGCCCGGCCTGGACCGGGTCGCTGATGCCCTGGACCTGGTGATCGCCGAAGCGGTCCTGCTGAACGAGCTCGGCCCGGTGGAGGCGTTCACGGTCGACCGGTTGGAGGGGCTGGTGCGGGTGCGGTTCACCCCGGCGGCGGTCTCGGCGATGGCGGTGCACGGGCCCGGGCGCCGGGACGCGCTGGTCCCCGGGTGGCTGGAGCTGGTCTGCCCCACGCTGGAGGAGGAGACGGTTGCGGTCACCGGGGAGGCGTGGCGGCCGGAGGTCCAGGTGGCGATGGAGGTGTTCCTGGCCGAGCGGGCCGAGGAGCTCATTCCCGCCCTGGCCCAGGCAGCGAAGGCCGGGGCGGTCACGTTCGAGGAGGCTGTCTCGCCGGGGCAGGTGCTCGCCACCGGGTGTGTGAACGCGACCCTGGCCGGCATCCTCTGACCGCCGCTGCGGCCGTTCGGACCGGTGGGTGACTAGGGCGCCGGCGCGGTCACGGCACGGACGGTCCGGTGGCGTTACAGGAACCGCTCCCCCTGCCCCTGGCGACAACACGTCGGAGGTCACGACGTGTTGTCGCTCGAGCGGGCCGGGCGGCGAGCGCCGCCCGGCGGATCCGGGCAGCGGCGCGGGCGCTGTCACGCCGGGCGCGGGCCAGCTGGCCTGCCGGGTTGAACGTCAGGTTCACGTCGGGACCTCCTGCAGGTGACCGGTCAACCTCAGCGCCCCGGCCGCCAGGGCAGCGGCGGCGGTGGCGGTCTCACCCGGGCCGGCGCCGGGGTCCAGGCGGGCGACCGCGACGAGGACACCCGGGTCGGTGCTGGTGCGGACCACCGCGGCGGCGTGGTGGGCGACCTGGGCGTCGGTGACCATCACCTCCGGTTGGAGAGCGTCCAGGATCGACTTGTCCAGGTTGCCGGCGTCCAGCATCGTGCGGCCCAGGGTGTAGGTGACGATCACCGGCCGGGCCGGCACCGGGTCGCCCGGGTTGCCGGGGTCCCACCCGGGCGGGGTGGCGCGGCGGGCGGCGGCGGTCACCGCCAGCTCGTACCCGGCCAGGGCCCCCCAGTGGTCCTTGGCGCCGCGGTGCCGGTGGTTCGACTTGGACCGGACCCGTCCGGGCACGGTGAAGAAGAACCCCTGCACGAACGGACCGGTCAAGGGCCCGTGGTGGTCCTCGTGGAGGGCGACGGGCCCGGTCACCGCTGGTCGTCCCCGCTGGTGTCCTGGTCGGCGCGTTCCTCCCGCAGGTCCCGGTGCTCCTTGGTCTTGACCGACCGGTCTTTCACCGGGGTGTCGGAGGTCGGGGGCGCCTGCGCGTCACGCTCCTGCTGGTCGATCGCCTCCTGCTGCTGCTCGGTCAGCTCCGGGGCGGGGTCGGGCTCGACGGGCAGCGCCCAGTGCATCCACGGGTCCAGCTCCTGGGCGTGGAACAGCGCCGCGGTCTGCTCGTCGCACACCGCGGACGGGCCGGGCCCGACCTTCTCCATCAGCGCGGCGAGCTCGTTGTTCTGCTCCACGGTCAGGACCAGCCCGGAGGGGTTGGTGTCCTGGAAGGCCCGGACCGCTTCCAGCGCGCTCTCGCACTCCCCGGAGGCGCGCACGATCGGGGGAAGCTTGTCCGGTCGCGGGGTGGCCGGGCGGGCCTGCATCGGGTCGTACTGGGGGACGGTGACGGTGTCGGTGTACCCACGCTCGGCGGCCCGGGCCGCCGACGGCGCCGGTGGCTGGGAGTCGCTGGTGACGAACACGGCGGTCGCGACCGCCCCCACCAGGACCGCGGCGGCGGTGGCGGTCAGGAGCGGGTGCTTGCGCATCGAGGGCAGGGTCGGCCTGGTCATGGGGTGCACCGTCCCGCCCCGGCTGATCCCGGCAACCGGCCCGGGGCGTGCTGGGTCGAGGTCATGTCCGCCAGGGGTGCGGGTCCGGGGGTGCCCGGCAGTCACCGTCCGGTGGGGCGTGTCGGGTCAGCCGCGACGGTGACGACCTGCCGGGCACTGCCCCGGGCCGGGCTACCCGGCACCCTCCCCTCCCGCACCGGGGCCGCCCGGTCGGACACGACCACGTGAGGACACCGCACCTGTGAACACCCTGAACTTCCTGCTGGCCGGCCTGCTGGCCGCCGGCACGGCCCTGGGCGCCCCGCCCGCGCCAGGGTCGACCGGGCCGACCGGCGTGGACCCCCACCCGGTGCCGGCCGGCATCACCATCACCGACCTGACCGCCCTGCCTCCAGCCGCCGCAGTGGCCACACTGGCCGGCCTGCCGGTCCGGTACACGGCCGACCCCGACTCCCACCTGGCCGGTGCCCTGGTCACCCCCGCCGAGCAGGTCGTGGCCACCGGCCCGGTGGCCGTCGAGGAGTTCATGCTCCTGGGGGTCACCTGGGACGGCACCGACGGCCACGACGCCGGCGACGTCGCCGTCCACGTCCGCGTCCGCGAGCACGGCACCTGGTCCCCCTGGCAGCAGCTGGGCACCCCCGACGACAAGGTCGGCGACCCCACGGTAAGGGTGGGCACCGACCCGCTGCTGACCGGCGGGGACGCCGATGCCTTCCAGGTGCGGGTCGCCACCACCACCGGGGACGTCCCGGCCGGTCTGCGCGTGGACACGATCGACCCCGGCACCTCCGCCGCGGACGCCGCCCTGGACAACCTGGCCGCGCCTGCGGCCGCCGGCGCCCCGACGATCATCACCCGCGCCCAGTGGGGAGCCGATGAGAAGTGGCGGCGGACCCCGCCGAAGAACACCACGTTCAAGGCCGCCGTCATCCACCACACCGAGACCACGAACGACTACACCAAGACCCAGGTCCCGGCGATGCTGCGCTCCATCTACAGCTACCACGCCCGCACCCTGGGCTGGCACGACATCGCCTACCACTTCCTGGTCGACAAGTGGGGCCGGGTGTACGAGGGTCGCGCCGGGTCGATCACCGGGCTGCCGCAGGGACAGCACGCCGCCGGGTTCAACCAGGACACCCTCGGGGTGTCCGCCCTGGGCAACTACCTGAAGACCAACCCCCCGCAGGTGGTCGTCGACACCCTCGCCGAGGTGGTCGGGTGGAAGCTGGGCCAGTACGGGGTCAACCCGGCCGGGACGGTCAGCATCCCCGTCGGCGGGCACTCCCTGTCCCTGCCCCAGTACGCCAAGAAGGCCACCAAGGTGATGCCCGTGGTCACCGGGCACCTGCAGACCTCCCGCACCGACTGCCCGGGCCGGTTGATGAGCCACCTCGAGGAGATCCGGGCCAAGGCCGCGACCAAGGCCGGGTTCACCTTCACCCGTCACGCCGGCTCCGACCGGTACGCCACGTCCGCGGCGATCTCGGCCCAGTTCACCCCCGGGGTCCCGGCCGCCTACATCGCCTCCGGCGCGAACTTCCCCGACGCCCTGGCCGGTGCGGCCCTGGCCGGCAAGCAGGACTCCCCGGTCCTGCTGACCCGCCGGGACTCCCTGCCCGGCCCGGTCGCCGCCGAGCTGGCCCGGCTCAAGCCCAAGCGGATCATCATCCTCGGCGGGCCGGCGTCGGTGTCCGAACAGGTCGCCGCCCAGCTGGGGCAGTACGCCACCGCCGCCGACGGGCAGCTGGTGTCCCGGTACGGCGGGGAGAACCGGTACGACACCGCAGCCACGATCGCCTCCAAGTACCCCGCCGGTGTCCCGGTCGCCTACGTCGCCACCGGTGACGCCTACCCCGACGCGCTCGCCGGTGCCGCGCTGGCCGGGGCCAAGGACGCCCCGATCCTGCTGACCCGCTCAGGTGAGATCCCGGAACCGGTCGCTGCGCAGCTGGACCGGCTGCGCCCGGGACGGATCGTCATCCTCGGGGGCCCGGTGAGCGTCTCGCAGGCCGTGGAGGCCCAGCTGGCCCGGTACACGCCCGGGACGGTCACCCGCCTGGCCGGGCAGGACCGGTACGGTACCGCGGCGGCCGTCTCAGCCCAGTTCGCCAAGGGCCGCCCAGTCGCCTACCTGGCCTCCGGGGGCCAGTTCCCCGACGCGCTGTCCGGGGCCGCGCTGGCCGGCTCGCGCGGCGTCCCGGTGCTGCTCACCCGCGCGGGCGCGCTGCCCGGCGCGACCGGCACCGAACTGGCCCGGCTGGCACCCAAGGGCGTCACCGTCCTGGGCGGCACGTCCGCGGTGACCGACAAGGCGGCCCGGGCCGCCGCGGCCTACACCCGCTGACCACCGCCGCACAGCCCCGCCCCACGGCCTGGGGGCGGGGCTGTGCGGGCGCCCGTCCTGGTCGTCAGGGGCCGGGTCGCATGGGCACGGTTCGTGCCCCGACAGGCCGGCGCAAGGGGCGCCCCGTCGCACCCGCCCGGGTGCTCGACCCTGGTGCGGTCAGGATGGTTCCTGCAGGAACCGGTACTCGTGGTGGGCGGTGTACCCCAACCGCTGGTACAGCCTGATCGCCGGTTCGTTGTCCCGGCGGACCAAGAGCACCACCCCGGCCGCGCCCGCGGATGGGGCGAGGTCCTCGGCGGCGGCGACGACCGCGGTGGCCACACCGCGCCTGCGGAACTGCTCGGCCGTGAACACCGACCGCGACCCCACCGCCACGGCGCCGGCCCCGGGGAGCTCCAGACGCAGCACCTCGCCGGTGCCGGCGACCTGCCCGTCCAGGGTGGCGTGCACGGCCGCGGCCTGCGATGTCGCTGACACGGTGACGTTGGCGTCCCGGGGCGTCAGCCGCCCGTGGTTGGCCTTGGGCAGCTGGCGGTACATGCCCAGCCCGTGGTGCAGGGTCTGCCAGCCGTGGGTCCCGAAGTAGCCGTCGAGGGGGTGGGGGTCGGGCAGCTGCAGCAGCAACGGCGCGCCGAACCGGGCGTACCAGGTGCCCCCTGCCCGGGGGTGAACCGTGCCTCCCACGGGGGGATCGTGAACGTGTGCGCCGGCGGGAAGACCTCGCGGGCGAGCAGCTGCATCTCATCCACCGACAGGTCCGCCAGGACGGCCCGGTGACGCCGGGTGGTCCCGGCCGGCGGGGCCGTCACGGCTGAGGTCCCCGGCCGGTCGCGCACTGGGTGCACGGGTGGTCCGGGGTGCACCACTCCCCCATGGTCAGCGACCAGGCTGCCTGCCCGGTGGTGCGGTGGGTGGTCAGGTCCCCGGTGGTGAACCCGGCGAACCGGCCCGCCCCGTCCCACACCGGCACCGGCCCGTCCTGCCGGTCCTCCACCGAGACCACTGGGGTGGTGGTGCCGGGCATGGTGGTGCCCGGGCCGGCGGGGCAGGTTGCCGGGGTCACGGTCAGGGCTCGAGGGGCCTGCGGCGCCGTCACCTCGAGGTGGCCGGCGGTGCGGAGGACCGGGGTGAGCGCCTGGACCAGCCGGGCTGCCTCGACGCACGGGGCGCCCGGGTCGTCCCAGCGGCGTGCGTGCTTGAGGCACAGGTACGTCACCGCGCCCCCGATGCCCCGGTAGTCCTTGCGGGCGCACCCCAGGGCGGCCATCGCAGCGGTCACCGAAGCGTCCACACCCATCGCTGTCGCCATGGGCGCTGACCGTCCCGGGCCCGGCGAGACCCGCAGCAGATTGGGTGAGCCGCCCGCGCCGGCACGGTAGGAGGCCCCCTGAACCCCGTGGAACGGAGCCCCGATGACCGCCACCGCCGCCCCGGCGCCACCGCGCAACGTCACGACCCGCCGTGGTGACCTGCTCGCCGCGCCCGCGGACGCCCTGGTGAACCCGGTGAACACCGTCGGGGTGATGGGCAAGGGACTGGCGCTGTCGTTCAAGAAGGCCTACCCGGGCAACTTCCGCGCCTACACCGACGCCTGCGCCACCGGGCGGCTCTACCCCGGCATCGTCCTGGTGTTCGACACCCGGGTTCCCGGACCAGGCCGGTACGTGATCAACGTCCCGACGAAACGGCACTGGCGCAACCCCTCCCTGCTGGGCGACGTGCAGGCGGGCCTGGACGCGATGGTCGACCTGCTCAACCGGCCCGGCTGCCCGATCACCTCCGTCGCGGTACCCGCGCTCGGCTGCGGGCTGGGCGGGCTGGCCTGGAAGCAGGTGGAACCGCTCATCCTCACCGCCGCCGCGGCCACCCCCCAGGTCACCTGGTACGTGTACCCACCCCGCTGAGCGAGTGTCCCGGCCGGCCCGGCCGGCACCGTGCCCGGCACAGCAACGCCTGACTTGCATGGAGGTGCACAGTGCCCGAGGCTGTCAACGACCTGCTCCTGGCCGGAGCCGCGCTCCTGGCCGCCCTCGCCTCCCGCCCGGTGATCGACGCCCTCGGCCTGTCCCGGGTTCGCCTGAACAGCCCGGCGTGGCTGGCCGGGTGCCTGGCACTCACCTGGGCCGGGTACTCCTGGGCCCCCACCCACACCGGGTTCGACCCCGACCACATCCGATACGCGGTGCTCGCCGCGGCCGCCCTGTGGACCGGGCTGTGGCTCGCCCACCCCGGCAGCGCCGGCCTGCGCGCCACCGTCCCCGCCAGGACGGCCCCCGCTGACCGGGTGGGGTGAGAAGCCCCACAGCCTGCGCCTGTTGCCAAACCGTTACCTTCCCGCACGGTCCCTCCGGCCCGACCCCGAACCGGAGGAGGACCGAAACCCGTGTCCCGTGTACTCAACGCCCTGCTCGCCGCGGCCGCCCTGGCCGCCACCGGCGGGGCGGGACTCGTGCTCGCCGGGGGTTGGTGGGCGCTGGCCGGCGCCGCCGCGCTCCTGCTCGCTGCACTGCTCGCCTTGGCCTACACCGGGCTGCGTCGTGACCCTGGCGCCCGGCAAACCGTCGCGGGCCGGCTGGCCGCTGCCGGTTACCAGGTCGACGACACCGGTGAGCCTCCCGCCGGCCCTGCCGCACCCGTGGACGAGGGGCTGTCGCAGGGGCTGACGCTGTCCGGCAACCGCGCCGCGCGCCGCGCCGCCGCCCGCGGCCGGAAGGGGGCGGTCTGATGGGCCGCCATCGTTCCGGCCTCCGTGCACCCCGGCCCCCTCGCCCGGGACGGACCCCCGGCCGGCACCGTGCCGCGGTGTCGCCCCGGAAGGTCCGCACCGTGCGGGCCGGGGTGTTCTCACTTGCCCTGCTCGCCGCGTTCGTGGCCACCCCGCTGCTGCCGCCGTCACCGGAACCGGCCAGCGCCGAGGTGATCCCCGCCGCCTCCGCCCCGGAACCGGCTGACCTGCCGGCGGTCGTCCCGAGCGCCGGCGAGCGGGACGTGGTGAAGATGATGCTGGAGTCCCGGGAGGAGGCCCGGAAGGCGGCCTCCCGGGCGGCGGCCCGTCAGGGCGCCACGATCGCCCAGGAGATGCAGCTGCAGGAGCAGGTGCAGGCTGAGGCGGCGCAGGCCCGGGCCACCAAGGTGCGCGCGGTCCGGTACATGGCCGAGCTGCCCGACCTCACCGCCCGGGCCACCAAGAAGATGCGTGCCGAGGCCGAACGGGCCGAGCAGGAACGGATCGCAGCGGAGAAGGCCCGCAAGGCGAAGGAGGAGGCTGAGCGGCGCGCGGCCGTCGAGGCGGCTGCGGCGAGCACGGCGCCCGCCCAGGGCCCGGTGACGATGGTGGCCCCCGCCGCACCCGCCCCCCAGCAGGCCGCGGCCGCGGCCGGCCCGGTGTCCGGCAGGTTCGTCCGCCCGGTCGCGGGCCCGGTCATCTCCGGGTTCGGCACCCGGCTGCACCCGATCACCGGTGAGCACCGGTTGCACGCCGGGCTGGACTTCTCCGCCGCGCACGGGTCCCCGTTGTACGCGGTCACCGACGCGACGGTGATCTTCGCCGCGGACACCGGCTCCTCCCCCGGGAAGAAGGTGGAGCTGCTCCTGGGTAACGGGGATGTCGTGAAGTACTACCACCTGTCCGCGATCCACGTGTCGGTCGGCCAGCACGTCGCTGCCGGAGACGTGGTCGGCCTGGTCGGCACGACCGGGCTGTCGACCGGGCCGCACCTGCACTTCCAGGTCCACCCAGGTGGTGGCGACCCGATCGACCCGCGGTCGTGGCTGGCCGCCCGCGGCATCAGCTGAGCCCCGGACACGACAGCGCCCGCCCCGGCCAGATGGCCGGGGCGGGCCTTTGAGGGTTCCTGGGTGTCGCCCGGGGGTGTCAGCCCAGGTAGGGCTGCAGCTCGCGGAGCAGCTTCTGCTTCGGCAGGGCCCCGACCAGGGTCTTGACGACCTCGCCGTTGACGTAGAGGTTCAGCGTGGGGATCCCGGTGACGCCGTACCGCTGCGTGGTGGCGGGGTTCTGGTCGGTGTTCAGCTTCACGACGGTGAGGTTGTCGGCGTACTCGCGCGCGATGTCCTCCAGGACCGGTGCGACCATCTGGCACGGGCCGCACCAGGGGGCCCAGAAGTCGACGAGAACCGGCTTGTCGCTCTGCAGGACGTCGGTGTCGAAGTGGGTGTCGGTGGTCTGCTTGGTCGCCATGAGGGGGTGTTCCTTCCAGGGTGAGACGGGTGCGGGGAGCGTGCGCCCCGCGGTGGGCTGACCGTGCGCGTCGCGGCCCCGGCGGCAACCGGCACGAGCAGCGCCCCTCACCCGGGTCAGGGGTGAGGGGCGCTGGGCTTCACACGGGCTGGGTGGCGGTGTCGACCGCGGCCAGCAGGTCGGTCCAGGTCCCGGTCCAGCCGGGCCGGAGGGCGGCGACCGCGTCCAGGTCCAGCCGGGCACGGGAGGGTGGGGTCAGCGCGTTCAGGCCGGCCACGATCTCGGGGATGACGGGCGGGTCGTCCACGTGCCTCCACGGCTGGCTCATGTCGCGGACGGTCTCGGCGATGTCCAGCGCCTGCTCGAGCAGGGCCGGGTCGGTGTCGACCACTTTCGAGGCGGCCTCCACGTCCCACCCGTCGATCTCGATCAGCCGGTCGCGCAGGTGACACTGGGCCTCGGTCAACGGGCGCAACGTCAGCCCACGGCGCAGCTGCCCGTCCCGCTGGTACCGGACGACCAGCCTGGTCCCGTCCCAGGTCAGGGTCACCGCGGTCCCGGACATGTCCGACGGCTCGTGGCGCTGGCACAGCTCGTCCCAGTCCAGGTCGTCGTCGAAGTCACCGAGCCGTTGGGGCGTGCCGTTGGTGGTGTCCGCGGCCGCCCACAGCCCCAGCGACTCCTGGCTCACCGCGTCCACCAGGTGGATCGCGGCGTCGTGGAACGCGTCGGCTGCCCGGGTGAAGTGCTCGCACGGGCCGCCGCACCGGGCGAGCCGGCGGGCGTGGTCACGGACCACTTGGGAGGCACAGGCCAGGTCGTTGTCGTTGCCGGTGAGGTAGGCGGCGTCCTGGAGCCTGTCGGCCAGGTCGACCAGGCGGGCGTGGACCTCGTCGGGGTCGGTCAGGTCCGCCGGGGCGGCGGCACTGACCTGGTCGGTGACCGTGGCGGGCACGGCTGCGGTCAGGGCGGTGAGCACGTAGGAGACCGGGTCGGCGCAGAAGTTGCCGGCCGGGTCGAAGGCCGCGGTCGTGGCGGGTACGTCACTCATGGGTCACCTGCCTTTCCGGGGGTGATGGGTTGGTCGGGTCGTTCGGGCCCGACCGTTCCCGCGGCGCCCGGCCAGGCAACCGCGCCCTCGGGTCAGGGCTGGTTGCCGGAGGCGACGAGCCACTGCTCGTCGGTCATCACCGTCCACGCCCCGTCGTCGTCGATCGCGACCTTCCACCCCGAGTACAGGCCCTTGTCTCTCATGGCTTCCAGCTCGCCGGGGGTGTGCAGCCCGGCCGCGGCGACCTCCTCCCACGCCTGGGCGGTGATCGGTCCGGGGGCGGCGGCCGCGGGCCACACCCACCCGGTGCCGACCGGTGCAGGGCTGGTGGCGGTGAGCAGGGCGGCCAGCGCCCGGTACCGCGGCCTTGCCTCGGGCAGGTTCCACGCGGCCGCGGGGTCCTGGTCGCCCAGGTGGGTGCCGTCGGTGGTGGCCCGTTCCACCAGGGCGGCGGTGTCGCAGCTGATCACGTCGGCGGCCAGCAGGGAGGCGGTCATTCCCGCGGCGGTGTTCACCCCGTCGAGGCGGACCTGCCCGGGGGTGAACCCGTCAGTGCCGCAACCGCCGGAGGCGTGGGCCGGGTCCGGGACCAGAAGTGTGGTGCCGGTCGAGGGCCCGGTGGGGGTCACCGTCGGGACGGACCGCAGGGCGGGGGGTGCTGGCGCGGTCGGGGTGACCTCGACGACCGGTCCGGGGGCAGGGGCGGCGGTCACGGTGACGGCTGCCGGTGCTGGCGGGTCGACGGTGAGGGCGATGCCGGCGGCCAGGAGCAGACCGGCAAGGGTGGCCAGGGGGCCGGTGAGGAACTCGGCGCGGCCCTGGCCGCCGCCGCGGGGCTCGGGGGCGCCCTGGGGGTGCTCGACCGGTGGGTGCACTGCCGTCCTCCACGACTCGGGAACCCGGCCTGGGGCCGGCCGGGCCCGGGGAACGGTCCGGGTTTCCGGCGGTGCGGCAGTCAGGTGCCGGGTACGGGTCGACCCCGCCACCCGGGGGGTGAGCGGGGTCGGGACCTAGTGGTGTCGTTCCGGTTCGGTGGCCATAGCGGTCGCGGCAGCGATGAGGTCGTGCATGGTGCCGGTCCAGTCGCGGGCCAGTCCGACGAGCAGGTCCACGTCCAGGGCGTCGCGGGTGGCGGGGGTGAGTTGGGTGAGCGCGCTGACGAGTTCGTCGATGTCGATGTGGCAAGGGCCGGCGCCCGGCCCGGTCACCCGGTCGGCGACCTCCAGGGCCTGCTCCAGGCACGCCCGGTCGGACCTGAGGACCGAGGCGGCGAGGGTGGACCGTAACGGTTCGTGCTCACGCCACCGCTGGTACAGGCTCTGCTGGGCGAGGTCGAGCCGGGTCAGGGTCACCCAGTTCGTCGTCGTTGCGACGGTGACCTCAGCGGCCAGCGTCTCCCCGTCCCAGGTGAGGGTCACGGCGTTCCATTCGCGGTTGCCGAACCCGGCTGCGCTGACGATCTCCTGCAGGCCGGTCACGTAGCCGAGGTCAAGCCCGTCGTGCACGCCCCGGAACCGGCTGCGGACCCGGCACGCCCAGGTGTTCATGGTGGAGCTGGTGGCTTGTCTCAGGGCCTCCCGGATGGCTGGTAGGCCACGGGTTACGTAGGTGTCCAGGGCGCAGTCGCACTCGGTCTGGCACGGCTGGTCCGGGTCGCAGTAGGTGTCGCCCCAGTCCCAGGATGCGGCCCTGACCGTGGTCGGCCCCGCCCCGGGCGGGTGGGTGGCGTGTGGTCCAGGCAAGGCGCCTTTCCTTCGGGGTGGTTCGGGGTGTGTGGCCGGGACCGTTCAAGCAGCCGGGATGACAGCAACCCCGGCCACCCGTGGTGGGTGGCCGGGGTCGGGGGTCATGCGGTCGGTGCCGGTGTGGTGACGGTGAGCGCTGCCGCGCTGGCGAGCAGGTCCTCCAGGGTCCCGGTCCAGTGCTCGGCCAGGGAGGTGACCAGGCCGGTGTCCAGGCTGTCCCGGGTGGCCGGGTCGAGCTGGTCGAGGGCGTGGAGCAGGTCGGGGATGCTGAACGTGTCGGCGGACACCTCCCACAGCGTGTCCTGCAGGTCCAACGCCCGGGCCAGGGTGGCCTGGTCGGCCTTCAGCACCTGGCTGGCGAGCTCCTCGTTGTAGGGGTCGTACTCGATCCAGCGGTCGTACAGCTCCTGCTGGGCCTCGCTCAGCGGGGTGCACACCAGGGTGGTGCCCCCGCCGCCGCCGAGGACCTTCACGGTCAGGGTCCTGCCGTCCCAGGTGACCTCGAGCTCGGACCAGGTGCACCGGTCGCCGTACCCGGCGGAAGCGATGAGGACGTCGAGGTCGTCGACGCCTTCGAGGTCGTTCACGGTGCCGTCGCCGCGGTGCACGCGGTTGGCGGTGACCGCCCACATGTTCGAGGTGGACTGGTCGGCGGCGTCCATGACCTCCTGGATCAGGCCCCGCCCCCAGGCGTGCCACGCCTCCCAGGCGCACTGGCACTCCTGGCAGAAGGTGAGGCGGGCGTTGTGCTCCTCGATGAGGTCGATCGCCTTCTCGTAGTCCTCGATGGTGTACTCACCCAGGTCGGTCTCGTCGTCGGTGAGGGTGCGCAGCTCGGTGGCGTAGGCCTGCAGGGCGTCGTGGACGGCGTGGGTGTCCTGGGCTGAGTCGAACAGCTCACCGAGCCTTGCCGCGACCGGGGGGATGACCTGCGGGCACAGCTCCTCGGCGACGGTGCCGGGGTCCTCGCTGCAGTAGTCCTCGTCCCAGTCCCAGCCTGCGACGTGGGGCAGTTCCTGGTCGGTGCCGGCCGGGGCCTGGGTGGTGGTGTCCGTGTCGGACATGGTGGTCCCCCTTTCCGGGGTGTGCTGGTTTGGCGGTTCGGTCCCTGACCGTTCGGGCCGGCCCGACGGCAGCAACCCCGGCCACCGTGTGAGGGTGGCCGGGGTTGCCGGGTGGTCAGGCTGCGGGTGCGCTGGGGGTGTGCACGGCCGCCGCCGTGGTGAACAGGTCCTCCAGCGGGAGGGTCCAGTTCTGGGCGAGGGTCAGAAGCAGGTCGTAGTCCAGGGTCTCCCGCTGGTCCGGGGTGAGCTTGGCCAGTGCGTCGACGATGGTGGAGATCTCGTGCGGGCACGTCCTGCTGACGTCGTCGCCGACCAGGGCGTCGGCGACCTCGAGGGCCAGCTCGAGGAGGTTCTCGTCGGCGTTGAGGACCCGGTGGGCCAGGTCGTCGTGGTCGGGCTCGAGCTCCTGCCAGTTCTGGTAGAGCCAGAACAGGCGGTCCGGCAGCGGGGTGGCCCGCACGGTGCTGGACCCGTCGTGGGTGCCGACGACGAGGGTGAGGACCTCACCGTCCCAGGTGACCGTCACCCGGTCCCAGGAGCCGCGGGCGGTGTTGGAGACCTTGATGAGGTCCTCCAGCTCGGTGACGTCCTCGGTGTCGGGGTGGACCCGCTCACCCTGGTGCTTGTCGTGGGAGGTGAGGGACCAAATGCCGGTCTCGTTGTTCGCGTGCGCGGTGATGAGCACGTCGACGATCGACTTCTCACCCCCGTCGGCCCACGCCTGTTCGGCGTGGTCGCACATGGTGCAGTAGGTGAGCCGCCACCCCTGGTGCTCGACCTCGGTGAGCGCGGCCCGGTACTCCTCCTGGGTGAGCCCGGCCAGGTCGAGGGTGCCGGCGGTGAGCTGCTGGCCGGTCTCGAGCACGTAGTCGCCGAGGATGTCGTGGGCGGTGTGGGGGTCCTCGACGTCGTCGAGCAGGTCGCTGACCCGGGCGGCTACCTGAGGGGGTACCCGGTGGCAGATGTCGGCCAGGACGTCCTCGACCGGTTCGGTGCAGAAGTCGTCGGCCCAGTTCCAGGACGCTTCCAGGGGCAGGTCTTCCTGCCCGTCGGTGGTGTCCGTGTCGGACATGGGTGTCCTCCGTGGGGTTGGTGGGTTGGTCGTCTGTCACGGACGGACCGTGCCGGCCGGCACAGGCCGGGCAACCCCGGGGCTGGGAGGTCGGCCTCGTGCGGGTCAGTGGCCGAACGCGTGAGAGAACAGCACCCAGGAGCCCTTGTCGTCGATCGCCAGGCGCCACCCGGCGTACCCGCCCTCGGCGGCCATCTGCTCAGCCTCCTGCTCAGTCAGCAGCCCGGCCCGGACGAGCTCGGCCCAGTGGACCTCGGTGAGCTCGTCGTCACCGGCCGCTGCGGGCCACACCCACAGGGTCGCCTCGGGGGACTCCAGCCGGTCGTAGGCGGTGTTGGCCGCGATCGTGGCCAGGGCCAGGTAGGCCCCGTCCACGTCCGGCAACGCGAACGCCTTGGCCGGGTCCATCTCGTGCAGGGCGGTGTCGTCGTGTACCGCCCTGTCGACCAGGGTCGTGGTGTCGCAGGCCATGACGGCCCGGTACAGGGTGTTCAGGGTGGCGCGGACCTGCGGGGGCAGGTTGGTCGCACCGACCTGGTCCGGGCCGGCGAACGCCCCGGTGGAGCACTCGCCGGCGGCCACGGGCTGCTCGGGGTCACCGGGCTCGGGGACGGGAGCGACCGGGGTGGTGCCGGCCGGTGGGCGTGTGGCGGTGGCGCCGGTGGGCTGGTCGGGGTCGGCCTGGTCCTGGTCGGGGTTGGCCTCCGGCGGCAGGGTGATGGTGACGCTGTCCGGGGCCGGGGCGGTCGCGGTGACAAGACCGGTGTCCGCTGGCGCCGGGTCCGGGCCGGGTCCGGTGCTCAGCGACGCCAGGGCACCGATCGTTGCGCCGGTGAGCGCGATCGCGACAGCCGCGGCGACCGCCGGCCGCCGGGACGTGCGGCCGGTCCGATCCCCGGGGGAACCGTTGAGGTCAGGGTCGTTCATCGCAGGCCTTCCGAGGTGCGGCAAGGGTGCCGCGGTCGCGGTCACCGGGCCCGGACTGTCCCCCGAACCCGCAGTGGCGCACTACACACCCGACCTGGCCGCCTGCCCGCACCCCCACACGCACAGGTCACCGGCCTGCCCGACCTGGCCGACACCGGGCGGGAGGCCACCGGGGCAACGTCCTCGGCGCCGGTGAGCGCCACGTTCACCCTGACCGGCGGGAAAACCTACTTCATCCGCTGGGCCAACCGGAACGACAGCTCCTCGGACACCTACGCCCCGGTGTTCACCTGGACGCTCACCCGCACCAGCTGACACCCCGGGAACGACGACAGCCCCCGTGCCGGTGCACGGGGGCTGTCGGATCCAGGTCGGGCACCGCCGCCTGGCCCCTTGCCGGCGCCGGGTCCTTGCGCGACCCGGGCCGCCGTCGACGGTCCGACGGCAAGACAAGCGACCCGTCCAGGCCGCAACCCCACCCGTTCGGGAGGTTGCGGCACCGGCCGTGACTCCCCCGTCCCCGAAAGGACAGCAGTCATGGCTAGCAAGCAGCAGTACCACGTGCTCCCGGACGTCAACATCCTGGTCCCGTTCGCCTGCGCGCTGCCTTGCGGCGACGTGACGGACGAGACCGTGTTGAACGCCCAGAACAGGACCGATGTCGGCGAGACCAAGCTGATGCGGACCCTGATCGCCGGTGCACTGGCCGGCACGATCACCCTCGTCACCTCCGAGAAGGTGCTCGACACCCTCGAGGTGGTCCTCACGCGCACGACCGACGCGCAGCCTGAGCCGCTGATGACCAAGGCGCAGGCGAAGGAGGTGGTGTTCTACCTCAGCAGGATCGCCAAGGCCTGCGACGGTTACGTCGAGGAGCGTGAGCGCCTGGGCTTCCAGGGCCGCGCCGAGCGCGTCTACCCCGGGGACCGCGAGGACACCACGGTGCTGGCCACGGGCCTTGCCCACGCCTTCACCGTCGGCGGCCCTGTCGTCCTGGTCACCCGGGATGCGCAGTTCATGGCCGCCGTCAAGGACACGTCCGTTGTGGCGTGCTGGCCCGACCAGGCCAACCGGGGCCTTCGCGCCGCCTGAAGAACACACGACCGTGACGGCCGGCCCCTGCCCGGGGCCGGCCGTTCTCCTCCGCCCGACGGGCGGGAGCCGGACATGCGGCACCGCCGGACCCGTTGGCGGGTCCGGCGGTGGTTGGTTGGTTGGTTGGTCACACGGCGGTCAGACGCGGCTTCAGCCGAACGTTCCCATCACCGTCCAGGTACATCGACAGGATCGCCTGGCGGCGCTCCTCGCCTTCCAAGCCCTCGACGAGCAGGTCCATCTGGTCAGCCAGCATCCCCGCCACGCCCGACTCCGGCTCCTCGCCAGGGTCAGGTGCCCCGTCATCGACAGGCTCCTCGGGCGCTGGTGCGGCCGGGGGCAGCGGTGGCAGGCCGGCCAGGGTCAGGTGCAGCTGGAAACCCCCGCCGTACGGGGTGCTGTCAGGTTCATCGCCCAGGCCCGGATCCGGGTCCGGGACCAGGTGTAGGTGGCGCACGGGGCTCTCCCTTTCTCGCGCGTCGGTTTTCTCAGTCGCGCACGGACCGTTGCGGCGAGCTCAGGGGAGCCCAGCCCGCACCTGAGCAGGGTCTTCGTTGCCCGCGGGCCCGGTGCCGGCACGGTCGGCCAGCAACCACCGTCCCACCGGAAGGACCACCGCATGCGCACCCCACGCCCAGCTCGAGGGTTCACCCTCATCGAGCTCGTGATCGTCGTGGTCCTGGTGGCCATCCTCGCCGGGCTGGCCGTCGTCGGGTACGCCCAGTGGGTCGCCAACAGCAAGGACGCCGCCACCCACCAGCAGCTGCGCAACATCGCCCACGCCGTCCTGGTGCAAGCCACCCGCGGGGAGACGGTCCACTACGAGCGGGGCCAGGTGGAGACCGCCACCGCCCAGCTCACCCCGATCGCCCACCACACAGGCCCCTCGCTCGCCGGCGGCCCGCTCGCCGCGGCCGCCGCGCAGGGGCTGGAGGTCGTCGACGGGCCGTCCACCCACCCCGGGCAGATCTCGGTGAAGATCGCCGCCGACGGCTCCCGGGCGGGGCTGGCGCTGGTGTCAGCGACCGGCCGGTGCGCCTACGCGCACCTGGACGGGGTCGGGTTGCAGGTCACCGCCCCCGCCGAGGTTCCCGTCGCCGCGTGCACCGGAGCTGCCGCGCTCGGCGGCTGAGACCGGTTTCAGTCCGGTCGCGGTGGGGCTGGCGGGCGGTCACCGCGCCGCATGCCCCGGGTCTTGGCCGGACCGCAGGACGGGCACCGTCCCCCGTTGCGCCCCTCCCCCTGCCGGCGCACCCGCCCGTCGACCCTGGCCTGCCACTCGTGCCCGCACTCCGGGCACCGCCACCACACCACCCTCTTCGACCTTGCGGCCACATCCCCTGGGCCCAGGTCGGTGTTGCGGACCGGGTGCCATTCACTGGCCAGCAACGGCGAGACCTCCAGCAGGGACCGGCCGGGCGCCGGGCGTCTCGACCGCTGCCGTGCGCAGCGTGGGCACCCGGAGCGGCGGTACACCCGGTTGGCGGTGGAGGTCTGCCACCGGTGTCCGCAGGCGCCGCACCTCCACCAGACCCGTTTCGAGGACCCCAGGGTGATGAAGACCGGCTCGCGGCCGTTGAGGTCGGCGTCCCACTCGGCGAGCAGGTCCGGCCGCGCCTGCGCCAGGCGTGGTTGAGCGGTCCGACCGGCCACGGGCCAGCAGCCTAACCGCCCCCGCGGCTGCGGGCTCGGTGGCCGCGGGAGCGGTGAGGCAGCAGGGGGTCGAGTGACCGGGCAGCTGCCGGGTGCAGCCGGGTTCTGCCCGATCGCGAGGGGGACCACCCCAGGCCTGCACCAGCCCGGGGCAGGTCGACGCCCGCCGCTTCTCGACCTGTGAGCGACCCGGCGACCGTCGACGGTCGCTGGGTCGCTGTGGAGTTGAGGGGACTCGAACCCCTGACCCCCTCCATGCCATGGAGGTGCGCTACCAGCTGCGCCACAACCCCGGGGGCGCCCACCCGGCGGTACGGGACGTACCCCGCCGCCGCGTGGACTACCTGGTGGTGCGGCCACCAGGGGCCGGGAACGGGCCGCGACCTTGTCGCTTCTCACCGGCGCCCGTTCCAGCGCCGACCGGTGCTGACCGTGACCGGACGGGGCCCGGGACACCGCCGGACCGTCGGCGGCGGGCCGTACGTGACCCGCGCATCATCCCCGGGACGTCAACCGGCCGGCAGACCGTCCATCCCGGGTGTCCTGGCTCTTACGGGCTCGAGACCAGAACCGTTCTGTTTGGCGCACTGCCGTGCGTCCCGTACCAGCGGTGCCCTGGCGACCGACCCACAAAGGTGGGCGTTCCCCGCGCCGTTGCGGGGCGGCGCGCCAGCACCTAGCTGGTGCAACTGCGAGGTTGCGGTGGGACTCGAACCCACGTCCCCGGTCCCCATAGGGTCCGGTGTCTTGCCGTCAGACGACGCAACCAGCTGCGCACCCGGCGGGGCCGGCGTCCCACCTGGCGGGGCGGGGGTCCGGTGGGGCAGCCCCAGCCGGGTACGTCTACCTGGTTTCGCGACCAGGCCCAGGCCGGCCTGTGGGGCACCGAGTGCGTGTCGCGGACGGACCGGTGCCCAGCCGGGGAACCCCACCAGGGGCGGGGCTGTTGTCCGGCGAAGGTCACGGTCCCCGGCGCGGCGATGGTGTCAACCAGGTCCTGACCTGGCCTTTCACCGGCACACCCGGGAGGTGTGACCTGTCGTGGGGGTCGGCGTTAACTCTCTGACCTCCCGCGTTGCGGTGCCTGGTAGGTCGTTTTGTACACGCAATGCCGGTCGTTCTGTACACGGTTTCGGGCATCCGAGCCCCGTTGCGGCACGCTCACCGGCACGCCGTTCACCGGAACCGCTCCCTCATCCGAGACGTCAACACCACATGGCACTGCCACGGCTCCACATCGTGGGCGCACTCGCCCTGTTCCTGCTCGCGACGGGCTGCGGCGAGGTGAGCACCAGCCCGGGGGCGCCCTCCAGCCCGACAACCGCCAGCAGCGAGGAGTCTGCTGACCCGCCTCCGCCACAAGGCGACGTCGCCACCTGGCAGCTCCAGCAGCCCGAGTTTGTCAACCCGCTCGCTCAGTGGCTCATGGTCGAGGTCACCCGACTCGACTGTGCCAGCGGCGAGACCGGTGAGGTGCTGGAGCCCCAGGTCTCCTACGACAACGACCGCATCGTCATCCGCACCGACGTCGCACCGATCACCGGAGCGCAGGATTGTCAGGGCAACGACGCGGTGCCGGTGGAGATCCACCTCGACCAGTCGATCGGTGAGCGCGACCTCGTCGACGCCGCCTGCCTCGATGGTAAAGCGGTCGCCACGACGTTCTGCGAGGACGGAGCCGTCCGCTGGGTCTCTCCCTCGCGCGGCGCCACCGCCGAGATCCCCGACTGGACGGCACCGGCCGACTACTCCTTCGTCGTCCAGGCCGGCTGCGGAGAGCGGGCTTTCATCGGCAGGTATGCCGTGACCGTCGCCGCCGGATCCGTGATCGCTGTCGAGCCGCTCGGCGACAGCTACGACGGGATCACGCCAGCGATGACACCCACGCTGAACGACATGCTCGACGAGGCCCGGGCTGCGGAGGGGCAGGGAACCGTCGAGGTCGCCGTCGACGAGGCCGGAGTCCCGCGCTGGATCTACGCCGATCCGATCCCCAACGCGATCGACGACGAAACCTGCTACGCGATCTCCGAGTTCCGTCAGCCGTGAGGGACACGGAAACTCCCGCCGCGGTCTGCTGGCGGGAGTTTCCGTAGTAGAGGCTCTGACTTTGCGCCGACCTCCTGAGCGTCGTGCCCCAGGCGGGAGTTGAACCCGCACGCCCGGTCGGGCAGCGCTTTTTGAGAGCGCCATGTCTACCTGTTCCATCACCGGGGCCAGTACGTGGAACCAGAAGGGATCGAACCTTCGACCTCCCCGTTTTCAGCGGGGCGCTCTACCTGCTGAGCTACAGTTCCGGGCCGCTGGGCCGACCTCCCCGCGGGCGGGGAGGGGCAGGTGGCAGCACCTGTGGCAGTCCAGCGCGCGAGCCCCCAAACGGAATCGAACCGTTGACCTTCTCCTTACCATGGAGACGCTCTGCCGACTGAGCTATAGGGGCCTGGTGGCGCCGGTGGGGCGGCGCCGCCGACACCGCACGGTGCCGGGTTGTCGCCGGGGCGCAATCAGCCCCTGCCGACCTTCTCCCCCAGCTCCTTGGCCGAGGTGAAGAACGCCTTCGCTGTCCGTGCCGACTGCGTGGCAAGGCCCGATCGCGGCTGCGAGGCACGCTGCTGCTGCTCGGTCGCCGGGGTGTTCAGGTAGGTCGGCGGCGGGAGGCACCCGGACCCGACCTCCCCGGCGCCGGTCAGGCGGGCCACCGGGGCCACGGCCTCACCGGCCCGCAGCTTCCACACCGCGGCCCGGTTCACCCGGTGGGCCACCGCCTGCACCTGCTCGGCGGTGAGCTGCTGACCGGTGACCTGCTGGTAGGGGCGACCGGACAGGGCAGCCCAGTCGCCCCCGGAGATCACCCCGTCGACGACCAGCCCGGACTTGGCCTCCCACCTGGCCACGGCCAAGGTGGTGTCCGGGCGCCACCGCAGCCCCGGTTCCCGCGAGGTGAACCCCAGGGCGCGAAGGTGCTCCTGGACCGCCTGCACCGCCGGGCCGCACGACCAAGGCCCGGCGGTCGCGGCGCCGAACAGGTCGGCCGGGGTCGGCTCGGCGTCGTACAGGAACACCGAGTCGGCGGTGTTCCAGTGCGTGGCCAGGTAGGACCCGGCCGGGGGGTCGGTGTGGAAGTAGTCGTCCTTGCCGCAGTCCAGCCGCTCCGAGGACACCTCGTCCTCGCACCAGGTCTCCATCTCCTTGGAGTGGTCCGGGTGCTTGTAGCACATGATGTCCTCCTCATCGAAGCAGTGAGCGTCCACGCTGTTCGGGGCGGAGGCCTGGACGGCGCCGAGCATGTGCATGACCTCGTGCAGGGTGGTGCTGGGCCGCCAGCACGGCTCGTCGATCCGGGCCACGCGCCCACCGGTGTTCGCCTTGTTGTCCGGCCCGGGCCGGTCGTCGTGGACCGTCTCCCCGATCCCGCACAGCTCGCTGGCGTCCAGGAACACCACGTGCAGGCCCTCGGGGTGGTACTCCCCGGCGTCGATGAGCGCGATCTTGGTCTCGGTCAAGGAAGTGGCCGCCAGGGCCGGCATGGCGACCGGGGTGATCACCGGCTCGCAGTCAGGGTCGGTGTAGACGCGCAGGGACCGGTAGCCGCCGGTCTGGGCCGCGGAGGCGACCATCATCCCGTTGGCGACCTTGACGATGTCCTGCAGGTACGGGCGGACCTTGTCGATGTGGTTCGTCCCGGCGGCCAGGTAGCCGTAGAAGAACCGGATCCGTGGCCCGCTGGTCCCGTCCCCAGCGCACGGGATCAACGCAGCGTCGGTCCGGGTGGTGATCGGGGCCAGCTCCAGCTCCCCCACCCGGGACTCCGACCGGTACCGGACCTCAGCGCTCGCCATTGCCAGCGTCCGGTTCAACCGGCCGGTGAACGTGCGCGGCTGCCCGGGGCGGGCGGCGGTGGCGACCGTCTCCTCCGACACCTCCTGCGGCTGCGGGGCCTTAGGGGTGTTCACCTGGCCGGTCCCGACCAGGACACAGAAGAGGGCGGCGGCCAGGGCGGTCACCGCGGCGACGACACGGTCGACGGCAGACATGGGCGGCTCCGGTTCGGTTGCGGTGCAGGACGTGCCCGCACCGTCCGGGACCCCGCCCAGAACGCAGTGGTCCCACCCGCCCTCGCGGGGGGCCGACCGGTGGTGTTTGCACCGCCCGCGGCGGCGGGCACGGTCAGGTGGTGACCCGCCCAACCCACCGCAGGGAGTCACCCATGACCACCAGCACCACCCGGCCGCCCGCGCCCGTGCCGCCGCTGACCGTCACTGCCGAGGCCCGGGTCTACGGCGGGGCCTACTGGGACCACCACGACGCCCAGGTCCAGTTCACCACCGGGACCGACCGGTCGGTCACCCTCACCTTCGACCTGGAGGACGGCACCCCGTTCGACCCGGTCGTGCTCACCGCGGACCAGGTCCGTGAGGCGGCCGGCGTGATCAGCGCCGAGCTCGGGGTCACCACGATCCCCGGCCTGGCCGTCGAGCCCACCTGGAAGCTGGAGACCGAGGAGGTCGTGGTCGACCTCACCGGCGCGCTGTCCGACATCGCCGACTGGCTGCCGTACGTCACCGGCGAGCGGAGCTGGGACTACGAGGAGAACGGGCCGGAGTACTACTGAACCCACCCCGTCCACCCCGACGCCGCAGGCCCGCACCTTTCACCGGGTGCGGGCCTGTCGACGTCCCACGGCGGTCACTCCTTCAGTTCGAGGGCGACCCTGAAGTCGCCGCACCGCTCGCACCACAGGTGGTCCCCCGCGATCGCGACCGGGTCACGGACCCATCCGTGTTCACAGTCCAACCGGACCCGGCGCAGCGGGTTGCTGCGGGTCGCCTTGCGCAGCTGGCGGACCGCCCGGCGACGCTCCTCGGGGCTGATGCGACGCTGTCCGCCGGGGCGGAGCGTCCCGTTCACGACACGGGCCATGTGGCGGCCCTCCTTCCTGTTCTCTCCAGCCACCCACCGGGCGACGGTGGGTGGTTCTCCTGGGTTCCCGACCCGCCTGGTGGCGGCACGGGCGGGCGGTGGGCGGAGGCGTCGAACCTCAGCTGGCACGGGCCAGCTCCTCCGGTCAGCAGCCGGTGACGGACCGCCCAGTCCGCGCCACCCACAAGGGAGCACCCCGGCAGGCGCCGGGGTGAGCGGAGGACGGGGTACTCGAAACCCAGCCGGGGACTGCCCGGCCCGACCGCTTTCCAGGCGGCGGCCCGCACCTGCGAGCTTCATCCTCCAGAGCGCAACCGCCTGTTCGAGGTGGGTGCGCGTGGGCGGAGGGCGGAGGTGTCGAACCCCGACCGGGCAGGCCCGGTCCATCCGCTTTCAAGGCGGCGGCCCGCGCCGGCGGGCATCACCCTCCAAACCCGCGCCGGACCGTCGCCGGTCCGGGGCAGGGTGAGCGGAGGACGGAGTACTCGAAACCCAGCCAGGGGTCACCTGGCCCATCCGCTTTCGAAGCGGCGGCTCGCACCTGCGAGCTTCATCCTCCAGACGTGGTGAGAGCCAGACTCGAACCCGCGACGCCCGCCCTCTGAGGACGCGGCCGGGGTTGAGCCGGCGACCGCCCGCATGTGAAGCGGGTGCTCGACCAGCTGAGCTCCACCTCCGCGCGAGCCGCGGCCCGGTCTCGAACTGGGGACCTGCCCCTTACGAGGGGGCTGCTCGACCAGCTGAGCTACCGCGGACGGTCGGGGTGGAGGTGCTGGCCGGATTCGAACCGGCGTACGCGGCTTTGCAGGCCGCTGCCTCACCACTCGACCACAGCACCAGGCCCACCCCCGTTGTGTAGCAACAGCGTGGAGCGGGACGGTTTTCCCTTCCCGTGACGGGAAGGGGTGGTGACCCCAACGGGATTCGAACCCGTGCTACCAGTGTGAGAGACCGGGGTCCTGGACCTCTAGACGATGGGGCCGTGGCGATCCAGACGGGACTCGAACCCGCGACCTCCGCCGTGACAGGGCGGCGCGCTGACCAACTGCGCTACTGGACCAACACGAGGCACCCTGGTGCGGGGTGCCGGTGGAGCTGGGCGGGGTCGAACCGCCGGCCTCGGTGCGAACGAGGCTGTGCCATCTGAGCTACAGCCCCCTGACCGGTCCCGAGACCGGGGCCGGGTGGTGCGCCGGGCAGGACTTGAACCTGCACGCCCCGAAGGGAACGGATTTACAGTCCGCCGGGCCAACCAGTTGCCCAACCGGCGCTCGGCGGCGCTTCTCGCACCGCCTGACAGACCGCGCCGTGCACTCCCGGCAGCCGCCCGGGTGGAAGGACACGATCTCGTTCACGGCCCGGACCGGCCACCGTGCCCGCGGGACGGGGCCGGGCCGGGTCGGGTCGGGTCGTCGGTGCCGCCGGCAGGTTTCGAACCTGCGACCTACCGATTAAGAGTCGGGAGCTCTACCAGCTGAGCTACGGCGGCCAGGCAACCTTCTGCGCACCCACGGGTCGGCCTCCGGTCAGCTCGAGCCCCACGGTGTGGTTGCCGGCGCGGGAGGTGGCGCTCCCACGCGAAGTTTCCCTATTCACTCGCAGATCCAGCCTGGCCTCACGGGGCGACGTTCATGTGGCCTGTCGTTGGGCCGGCGGTGGTCGGTTCCGGGACGACCGCGGGCGCGTTCCCCAGCAGCTGGCAGCTATGTCGTTGTGTGGCCCTCCGTCGTGGTCGGTCACGGCCTGTTCCGGCCGGTGGACCAGGTGGACCCCTGAGGGCGTCACATCGCTGGCCGGCCGGACACGAGAAAGGCCGCCCCCGTCACCGGGAGCGGCCTTGCCGTGACCTTCACATGAAGGGCTACGACAGGGGCACGCCCCGGGCACCGGCGGAGCTGCAGGACTGCTTGGCCGTATCGGCGTACACCGACGAGGTCTCGCAGGATGCGGCGGTGGTCGAGGCCGGGACGGGGGGCAGCACAGGAGCGCGCTGTTCGCGCATCCTCGTGGTGCCGGCGCCGATCACGATGCTCAACCTTTCCTCGGTGCCCCTGGTGGGGCGTGTCTGTCAGTGCGCCGCCCGGGACTTCCCGGTGCGGCAGGGACTATGGTGCCGGGTTCGGCCCGGCGTGCAATCAGGTTTTGTCTCGCCTGCTGGCTGGCCTCACCGGCAGTGGGTGCACCCGACGGCGGGGGTCATGTGCTGCAGGTGGAGGGCCAGGTCCCGCTCCCGCCGGGTCAGCTCCCGCCCGGCAGCGCCCGGCAGCAGCGCCCCGGGCAGGGTGAGGGCCAGACCAACCATCGCGCGCAGAACGGTCGCGACCACGTCGACCACGTCCTCTCGTTGTCCGAACTGGTGACCTGGACCGTTCCCGCCTCCGGGTCGCTGGCAACCAGCGCCGACAGCACGCAGCCCTCCCGGTGGTACCCGGGAGGGCTGGTGGTCAAACACGGTCGCAAGCGGGCTCCTCCGGTTGGACTCGAACCAACAACCTGCCGGTTAACAGCCGGCTGCTCTGCCAGTTGAGCTACAGAGGAAGAGGCCCCCCAGGGGGCGACCGGGCGGGGACCGTGCCGGTCCCGGGCGCGGTGTCAATCAGGTGGTTATGGACGCCAAACCGGGTCGGGCCCGACAGCTTCCCGTTCGCGTTCATAACCGGTCCATACCCGCCCCCCGGGTTCACTGACGCCGGGCCGCGGCGGCGGACAACTCCTAGGGAGGGCGCACCCGGTGCCCGCCAGAGGAGGAGCCGCCGTGATGAACCACCTGACGACCCCGTTCCTGACCTCCGGTGTCCTCGCTGCCGGGATCGGCGCCCACGTGGGCCAGCTCGGCCTCGTCGGCTCCGGGGTCCTGCTGATCACCGCCGGGCTGACCACCATGCTCGCCACGCGGCCCGCCACCGCCGGCCAGGACCGCTGACCCAGACCGCCTAACCCAGGCCCCGACCGGTCGGGGCCTGGGTTGTCTGGTGCCGCGCCCACGGTGACCGGGCGAACCGCTCACCCAACCCATCACCTGGAGGTCACCATGCACCCCCCGATCCGTGAGGTCCTGGCGGAACTACCGCCAGGCCCGATCAGCCCCACCCAACAGCTGTGGCAGGCCACCAAGGGCGGCAAGTACCACGCCGACCCGTACTGCCCGTCGCTGCCGGCGTCGGCACCCGAGGTCGAGGTTGACCTGTACGCCACCCCTGAGGGCGCCTACTGCGGCCGGTGCGCCCCCGGCGGTGCACCCCGGGCCAGGACCGAGGCGGCGAAGTACTACCACCACGTGCGTGGGGTGTACCAGCACCTGGGCGAGGCCCGCACCGCCGCTCAGGCGTGCACCGAGGCGCTGACCACCGGCACTGTCCCCGACGGGTACGCCGCGCGTCTGGCCGAGGCTTACCGGGTGCTCAAGCACACCACCACCCGAATCCCCCAGACCGCGGAGTACACCCCGGTCCGCCGTGCCGTGACCGACCAGCTGGACCAGCTGCGCACCGTCGGTGCGGCGGTCGGCTCATCCGGTTGGTTGGCCGAGCAGCGCACCCGGTGGGCCCTAGAGGTCATGCCCGCCGGGTACGCCAACGGGTTCCCCGCCCCGGTCACGACTCACCCGCACCTGGGCGGCGAGCCCTACTCCACCTACGACGGGAAGTCGCCGTGGCTGTACAAGGGCCGCTCCCTCGCCGTTCTCACCAACCTGTGGGACCGGTGGGTCGAGGAGGTCACCGCGGGCACCGCCCCCGACCGCGCCGCCACGGCCCTGCTGGAAGCTGAGCCGCTGCGGGACATCGAACCGGACAGCGTCAAGCAGCTGCCCCGGGAGTACACCGTTCCCGCCGGCCAGGCCCGGTCGGACAACCCGTGGCAGGAGCTGCTGGGCGCCTGGCGGCAGGCCGCCGGGCGTGAGCTCGCCGAGGTGCTGCACCTGTGGGTGGCCACCTACCGCGAGCTGATGGCACGGGCCTGCCGTGGGCGGTCCGTCCTCCTCATCACCGGAACCTCTGACGAGAACCAGGCCCGCCTCCTGGCGCAGCTGCACGTCCTGCACGGCATGATCGTCACCGGGCCCGGCGCCAGCGGCCTGGTCATCGTCGATGACCTGCATGCCCAGTGGCTCAAGGATTGTGCCCGCACCGGCGCCTACGGCTACCTCGGCGTCTACGTGCTCGGGCCCGCCCAGCCGAGCGACGGGGAGAAGGTGCTCCGGCTCAGTGCCGAACTGGCCCCCAGCACCAGCGCCGACAGCTACGCCGGCGGATATCAGCAGGCGTTGACCGCCGCACGCGCCATCCTCACCTGAGGCCGAGAAGGAACCGCCCCCGGACCAGCGATGGTCCGGGGGCGGCTCTGCGTGCGTGGCGCCAGCGGGCTACTCGCAGACGATCCCGTCGCCGTCACCGTCCTTGTACCAGTCGTACTCCGGGTCACTTCCCCGGTAGTACGGCCCGTACCCGGCGGCCTTCGCCTTCTTGCACGAGCTGAACCGCGGGTCCAACCCGCCACCGCCTCCCCCGCCGGACCCGGCCGACGGCTGGGACGGCTGGGACGGCTTGGGGGCCGGGGCGGGGGTCTCGTTGGCGTTCCGTGGGGCTTTCAGGACCGAGTTGTCCGTCGGCAGCTTCTGCTCGGGGCAGGTGGACAGGACCCGGATCATCGCCTCCTGCTCCGGGCCGGTCACCCACAGCTCGTACTTCTTCTTCACCGCCACCTGCCGGGCGACGTACTCGCACCGGAACGCCTTGTCCGGTGGCAGCCACGACGCGGCGTTCGCCGCGCCCTTCTGGGCGTTCAGGTCCCCGTCGACCGCCAGCAGGTTCAACGGGTCGTTGGCGAACACGATCCGCTTGGCCCGGTCCCAGGACTGGGCGCCGGACTGCCAGGAGTCCATCAGGGCCACGACGTGGTCGATCTGCACCGCCCTGGAGGTGTCCTGCCCGCGGGTGAAGTGAATGGTCTTGCCCGAGTACGGGTCGGCGAGCACCCCGGAAGCGACCACGCACCCGCGGGTGCCCGGCTTGTGCGTCACCTGCGTCAGGTCCCGGTTCAGGATCTGGTTGCGGGTGTCGCACCCGGCGCCGGTCACATCGATCCACGCCGTCCCGTACTGGGCCTCCCGGTCATACCCGGTCTTGGGCGCCCGGCCCTTGACGGGCAGCTGTTTGGCCGCCGCGAGCGCCTGGCCCTCCACCGGCTTCGGCTTGGGGGCGCTCGAGGTGGCCGGGGGCTGGCTGGTCGCCGGGGCCTTGGTCGTGGCGCCGCGGGCGTCGCCGGCCGGGGTGGTCGAGGTCGGCGTAGCTGCGGGGGTCGGCGGCTGCGTGGCAGTCACCGGCACCGTAGCTGGCGGTGACGGTGACGGTGTATGTGTCGGGGTGGGCGTGCTCGGCTGGGCCGCCACCGGCGCCGGGGACTCCTGGGTGGCCGTCCCGCACCCGGACAGGGTGAGCACCGCGGCGGCAACGGCCGCCCACACCTTCACACTCAGCTGCTTCATACCCCTCGACCGTGCCGGCGTGCTCCCTCGACGCACTCACGAAACCGGCCCGGTGCCCCGGACGGTACAGCCGGCCCCCGACAGCCGCGGGCGCCGTCAGGTTCCTGGCCGGCCCCGGCGGCGGCGTCACGGTCACCTCGCCACCAGGTGGTGAGGAGGGTCAACGGGCATGTTCGGGGTCGAGAAGATGTCGGCGGCCGGGGTTCCAGGGCAGGTCCTGGACCACCTGTTCGGCGGCGGTGTCACCGTCCACCTCACCCCCGGCGGGCCCGCGCACACCGATCCTGCCTGCCACCTGGCCGGGCCCGGGGCGAGACCGGTGCGGGTGGACCTGCGTGCCGGGTGCGGCCCGGACCTGTGCCCGTCCTGCCCTCTCGACCTGGGCGCCGCCCTGGCCCTGCAGCTGCAAGCAGGCCGGGTGCTCACCGAGGCCTACACCGCCGCGCAAGCCACCGGCGAGGCGCCGGTGGTGCTGCGCCGCACCTGGCAGGCGCTGGCGCACGTGGAGGCTTACCTGCCCCGGGGGGATGAGGTGCTGACCCGCGCCCACCAGCACGTGGTCGCCCTGCTGACCGCCCGGTTCACCACCACCGCGGCAACCCTGTCCACCCCCCGCCCCGCCTGGTTGGCGGCGCTGGCCGCCCAGGACCACACCGCCCGGCTCGCCGTGGCCGCCGCCCCCGGGCCGCTCGGGCTCACCGCGGCCCGGCTGCTGCGCCAGGACGCCGCCGGGTACCTGCTGACCGGAACCGACCCGGCCGACCTGCCCGAGGCGCTCCAGGCCGGGCCGCACCCGCCCCGGCTGCGGGAGGTGCTGCAGCAGGCCGCCGACCGGCTGGCCGCGGTGGGCCACGCCCTGGCCGGCGACCCCGATGTCGTCGTCCAAGTCCCCCTCACCCGGTTCCGGGGCGACCCGGCGCTCCTGGCCCCGGGAGCCGGCCTGCACCTGACCGGCTCCCCGGCCCGGTGCACCACCGTCGTGCCCGCACCCGTGGCCCACACCCTCCACCTGCCGGTGTGCGGGACCGCCCAGCCCGGTGACGCCGACCGCCTGGGGCAGGTGCACACCCTGATCCTCACCGGCCTCGACCCCGCTGACGCGCTGGCCACCGCCCGGGCCGTGAGTCTGTGAGCCGCCCCCTGGCAACCACCCTCGAGCGGGGCACCGTCGGTGGGCGACCCCGCCCCAGCCTGGAGAAAACCACCGCCCGATGAACCCGATCACCGCCGCCCGCACCGCCCGGGCGTGGCGCCGCTACGCCGCCGACCACGACCTCACCTACGACCCTGCCCCCGGGCTGCCGACCGGCCCGGTCGGGCTGCCGTACAACCGGGGCACCGGCCGGGCCCGCACCCACCTGGTCACCGGACCCGTACCCGCCTCCGCCCGCGGGGTCCGCGCCCACACCGGCGCCGGGGTCACCCCCGTCACGTTCTCCGGGTGCACGTTCACCACCACCCTGCCGGTGCACACCACCGCCGGACCGGCCCGCCTCGAGCTCACCGTCGTGCACGCCGACCTGCCCGCCCCGCTGCCCACCCTGCAGGTCGCCGACCGGCGCACCGAAGCGACCCTCAACCCGGCACCGCCGTCCTGGACGCTCGACACCGCCTTCCCCGACCTGCACGCTCGGTTCAACCTCGCCGCACGCCACCGCGCCTGGGGCCGGGAGATGGTCAGCACCGAGACCGCGCACACCCTCCAGGACCTGCCTCCCGGGGCGTTCCTGCTCATCGACGGCCGCCAGGCCACCCTCATCACCCCCGGTGCGGCGACCCCGCAAACCCTGCACGGCCGCCTTCACGCCCTGTGCGCGGTCACCGCCGCGATCCCCGCCCACGTCTGGCACGCCGCCGGGTTGCAGGTGGCCCGCACCGTCGCCCGGCCCAGCTACTCCCCCGGGTGGCGCCCCGGCCGGCGCGCGGCCGCCACGGTCGGGCCCGCCTGGCAGTAACCCTGTGAGGCAGGTGCGGCAGCTGCGCCCGCGCGCACGGTGACCCCCAGCGAACCCCAACCCATCACCCCCACTGGAGGCACCATGAGCAACGCGATCGTCCGCGAACTCGCCGACGACGGCTACCCGCTCGGCCCCCTGACCGAGCCGGCGCCGTTCACCCGGTACGGCAACGGGAAGTACCACCGTCTGTCCGGGTGCACCCGCACCCCCGGCAAGGCCGGCCGGACCGTCCACGTCGACCTGGTCACTACCGACCCGTCCCGGTTCTGCCGGACCTGCCTGGCCTACCCCGAGGACCTGGTCCACGGCCACACCCGCACCTACCTGCGCGGGCTGTGGTCCGCCCGGTGCGCCATCGCCAAGGCCCGGTTGGTCCTGGACCGGCACACAACCGCACAGCCGCTGCCCCTGAACAAGGCCGCAGAGCTGTGGCAGGCCCTGGACCTGCTGCACGAGGTGTCGGAGGAGGTGCCCGAGGTGACCCAGTTCCTCCTCGAGCGCTCCGCGGACCTTCGGGCCGTCGCCGACCAGGCCCGGGCCCACCAGTGCGCCGCGCGGGACAACCGGCGGCGCGGGTGGATCCTGGACCTGATCGGGACCGTGAACTTCCGGGGCCTGCTGCCACCGGAGTACGCCGACGACCAGGTCCGCGCGATCAGGACCTTCGGGCAGATGGCCGCCAACGACACCTCGCTGCTCGAGACGTTCTGGCGCGCGTGGGAGCAGACCGTCCGTTCCGGCGGCACTTTCACCTACGCGAAGGACACCGCGTTCCAGAGGGTGCGCAAGCACCACCGGCGCTCCGAACGTCCCGACGTGCGCGCCAACCTGGAAGGGCTGTGCGCCACCTGGGCGGGCCGGTACCAGGAGGTCGACGAGGCGGCCCGGGCTCACGGCCCGGTCATCGCCGCGGTCAACCTCCGCTCGGTCATGACCTTGGCTACCCGGACCTGGCTGGCCCACCTGGAGGGGCTGACCCAGGTCCCGGGATGGTGGTGGGGCCTGCTGCACGCCGACCCTGTCCTCATCAGCTGGCTCCGCGAGCGGGCCCTGGACGTGTACGCCGAGAAGTCCGCCGCCGTCGTCGTGCTCGACCGGGCCCTTCCCGGTGACGGGCCCGAGGTGCTCACCACCGCCGCGCACCTGGTCGACGGCATCGACGGCGCCAGCCCGCAGGCGCGCCTGGGCGCCGCCCTGACCGCCGCCCGCGGCATCCACGCCTGACCGGCGCGAACCCCCGACCAGCCCGCCCCCGGCCACCACGGCCCGGGGGCGGGCCCGTTCGCGGCGGCTGCGAATGCCCCCGCCGCGGCCACGCTCACAGTCCCCCGCGAAGACCACCCCAACCCACCGTGACCAAGGAGGCCCCGGTGCGCCCCACCGTCCACAAGCTCGCGGTCGACGGGTGGCCGCTGAGCCCCATCCGACCGCAACCGTTCACCGTCAACGAGGACAACCCGTCCTGGTACCACCACGTCTCGGAGGCCTGCGACCTGCTCCAGATCGGCGCCACCTGTGAGGTCGTCCTCGACCTCACCCAGCCGGTGCGGGGCAGGTTCTGCTGGTGCGTCGGCCCGAAAGGTCTGTTCGTCGACACCGACGGCGCCGCCTACTACCGGGCCCTGTCCACCGCGGTCGCCGAGTACCGGCTCGCCCAGGCCGCCGCGCGCCTGCTCGACCCGGACACGCCCGACCCGATGGAGACCGGGGAGCTGCTGGGCCGGCTGCGCCTGGCCGCCGACACCCTGACCGGCTACCCGGACGCGGCCGCGGATATGAACCGCCGGCGCACCCCACTGACCCGGGCCGCCCGCGAGGCGGTGAACCGGTTGCGGGCCGACCGGGACCGAACCCGCCGCCACTGGACGGCGTGCAGGCTCACCGCTGAGCTCGCCGAGGCCGGAGATGAGCTGCCCGAGTCGTTCACCGCGGCCCTGCTCGACACCGGGCAGATCGACCAGGCGGCCGCGCAGGCCCTGGCCGGCGGGCACGACCCGGACCAGGTCACCGCCTGGGCGGACGCCTGGTGGGCGCGGGAGGCGGACGCTGCCGCGCAGGTGGTGATCGCCTACCAGCCCGGCCCGGGTTTCACCCCGGTCGCCGATCTCCTCACCAGCGTCTACGACGCGGTGACCGGGCCGGGCCGGCTCATGGTTGCGGTCGTCGACAAGGCGCTGGCCGACTGGCTGCCCCTCTACCTGTCCGATGAGAGACCGGTGGAGATAGCCAGCTGCCACCTCCTGGGCCCCGCCAGCCCGGCAGACACCCGCCAGGTGCTCACCGTCGCCGCCCAGCTCGCGGCCGAGCACCCCACCTGGGGTGACGGGACCCCCGGCGCGGCCCCCGCGGCCGCCTTGCAGGTGGCCCGCGACCTGCACACCTGACACCCGACATCCCGCCGCAGACCCATCCCCCGGGCCTTCGGCGGGCTGTCGCCTGCTCCGAGTGCGCCCCGACACCTCGCGCCCACGGTGACCGGTCAACAACGACCAACCCATCCGCGAGAAGAGGACACGCCATGAGCCTGCCCGTCATCGACCTGCACCACATGGGGTACCCGCTGGGGCCGCTCAGCGCACCGCAACCCTTCTGGCTCGCCGTGGACTACCCCGACCAGTACCACCGTGACCCCGACTGCAGCCTGCTGGACAAGCACCGGGTCTGGGTGGACGTCGACCTGACCACCACCGGTATGGGGGCCTTCTGCTCCTTCTGCACCCACACGGACAACCAGGTCCAGGACCGGGACGCCCGGGCCTACCAACGGACCCTGTCCCGGTACGTGGAGGAGCTGGGCGACATCCACACCGCGCTGTACCACGTGCGCACCCGGCGTGGACCCGCCCAGACGTTCGCCGCCCTGGACGTCCTGGCCCGGTTGCGCCCGGTCACCACCCGCCTGGCCGGGCACAAGCTCGACCCGACTCCGCTGGACCAGACCGCGGTCGCCCACCTGGAAGCGAAGATCACGCAGATCGCCGACCTGGTGGACACCGTCCTGGCCCGCACCACGGTGACCGAACGTCGGCGCCAGCAGGTCCTGGACCTGATCGGCGGCCCGGACGGGACCGACCACCCGCCGGTGGACACCACCGACCTGCCCCACATCGCCGTCCCGCACGACCGGGACGGCTGGGCACCGCAGGAGACCTACGGCATCGCCCACGGGGTCCGGCCCGTGCTGCAGGAGGCGTGGGCGACGTGGCGGGCCGAGTTCGCCCGCACCGGCAACCACGAGCTCTCCCGCAAGTACGCCCAGGCCAACGCCGCGACACTGAGCGCCCGCCCGGACGGCCTGTCCCAACTGCCCACCACGTGCACCGTCACCGTGGAGACCCCGGGGGAGATCTCCCCCTACGAGCTGCTCGCGCAGGCCTGGCGGGAAGGAGTCAACGAGAACATCGGCGCCCTCACCGACGCCTGGCACGCCCTGTACCAGCAGGCCGCGCAGGAGCTGTCGCAGGAACCGCCGGTGGTCGTCCTGGCCCACGCCCCGGCGGCGGACCACCCGGTCACCGAGGGGCTGCGCCGCCTGGAAGGGCTGGTCCCCGGGCCCGGGCCGGACCCCGCGGGACTCCTGGTCGCCGACGGTGTCCTGGCCGCGTGGCTGACCCGCCCGGTCACCCACCGGCGCGGCGAGGTCCCACCGCCGCAGTTCACGGTGCTCGAGCAGGCCGCGCCGGCCGACACCCCCCAGGTGCTGGCCACCGCGACCGGGCTGGCCGCGACCATGCCCGCCCCGGCCGGCCCGGACGAAGCGGTCGACACCTACCGGGAGGCGCTCCACGTCGCCCGGAACATCCACACCTGAACCACAGGTGCCCACCAGAGCGCCCCCGACCGGACCCCGGCCGGGGGCGTTCCCCCACCCCGGAACCTGGGGGCAGTGCCGCAGCGCAGAACCGCCGGCACCCTGTCTCCTGGGCCGTGGGGTACCCGGTGGCGGCGCCCACGGTCCGGTTCAGCGCAACGCTGACCAACCCAGAAAGGACCGACGATGAGCACCCGACCCACCCTCGCGCAGCTGCTGGACTGGGGCCTCCCGACCGCCGGGATCCTCGACCAGCCGCAGCCGTTCACCACCGGGCGCAGCGGCGGCAAGGCCCACGCGGTGGACTACTGCCACCGCAAGGTCACGATCTACCCGGTGGACGTCGACATCACCACCGCCACCCCGGCCCGGTTCTGCACCCGGTGCGTCGACCAGACCAAGCTCGCCCGCACCCCCGAAGCGGTCGCATACCTGGACCGGATGTGCGCCGCGCACGCGGCCGTCACCGAAGCCGAAGAGGCCGCCCGACGCATCCGCGCCGGTGAGACGTGGCCGCTGGCCGCCCCGGTGCTGTGGACCCGACTGGGCCAGGTGAACCGGATCGCCCACCACCCGGACACCCCGGCCGAGACCAGGGAGTTCCTCACCGCCAAGACCGCGGACCTGGCCGTGCTCGCCGACACCCTGCGCGCGGAGGCCACCACCCCCGACCAGCTCGCCCGGGCCCGCCGGCGCCGGCTCGTAGAGCTGCTCGGCAAGGCCCGTGACGGGCGGGAGGCCGGCAAGGTCACCGCCCCCGAGCCGCTGGTCCCCGACACGGGGCCAGTCCCCTACCTGAACGGCAACCAGTCCTGGCTGCAGGACCACGCCCGAGACCTGATCCAGGCGGCGTGGAGGACCTGGTCGCGCGCCGTCATCGACGGCGCCTCCTTCGACGAAGCAGCCGAGCAGGTCCGCGACCACCCGCACACCGCCGGCGCGCTGCCGACCACGTTCGACCAGCTCCCGGCCCGGTACACCCTGCCCGATGGGCAGGCGTGCAACGACCCGTGGCAGGTGCTGGTGGACGCCTGGCGGACCGGCGCCGGGGACGAGCTCGCCGTCATCGCCCAGCAGTGGGCGGGCGCCTACACCGCCTTGGACACCAAGTGCGCAACCGCACAGGACACGATCCTGCTGGTGAACCTGACCGGCGAACCGCCGCTGGCCGGCACCCTGGCCGCCGTGCACGGCATGGTCCGCCTCGACGACGAGCTGGGGCTGCTGCTGGCCAGTGAGGACCTGGTCCGGTGGCTGCACCGGTACGGCCTGGAAGGCCGGACACCGCGCACGGCGGCGTACCTGGTCGGGACGGGCATGTACACCACCGACCCGCGTCGGACGGGCCTGTCCTTCCGCCACCCCCGGTTGGCCCCGGCCGAACCGGGCGACACCCCGCAGGTGCTCTCCACCGCGGTCGCCCTGAGCGCCGAGGTGGCCGGCAGCCTGACCGAACGCCTGGCGAGGGCGATCAACGCCGCGCGCGGCATCTGCGCCTGACCCCACCCCCGGCCTGACCTGCAGGCCGGGGGTGACCTCTGTCCCCGGCCAGGAAGCGTGCCGCACCCCGCGCCGGGCTGCTCGAGCGCGGGCACGGCACGGCTGGCCGGCCGCCCGATACGGGTGGTCGATCACGGACCTGACCAGCGGTTTCGCAGTGTTCCCCAGGGGCCGGATCCGCGGCATGAGGTCATTGCCAGAACCAGCCGGGTCCGGACCGTCCGCCGGGTGATGGATCTCGGGACCTGCGCACAGCGGCGGCAGCGCGGCGCGTTCACCCTCATCGAGGGGCTCGTCGTGCTCATCGTCATGGCCCTCATCGCCGGCATCGGGGTCGCCGGGTACATCAAGATCAGCACCGATTCCCGCCGCGACCAGGCCACCACCCTGCTGTCCGCCGTCGGCGCCGCCCAGCAGTCCTGGTACAAGTCCCACGGCTCCTTCGTCACCTTCACCGGCGCCACGGACGACGATGAGCGCGGCAACGTCAACGCCCTGCTGCAGCACCTGGTCCGCGGCGGCGAGCACGGCACCAAGACCGACGAGTACGAGACCGAGTACATCCCCGGGAACCAGGCCGTCGACCCCGACAGGCCCCTGAAGGAAGTCTCCGTCGGCCGCGGCGTCACCGCCGCCAACGACGTCCTGCTCGGCCTGACCACGATGTCCTCCACCGGCGAGTGCGCCGGGTACATCGTCACCCCCTCCGGCTCCTCCGTGGCCGGGTTCGGCCCGGCGTTCGTCGAGGACATGGACTGCTCCGCCCAGGCGCTGATCGTCGACCACTTCGGCGGCACCACCACCGACGACGGCGACGTCACCGACGGCACCCCCGGCTCCGACACCGACCCGGTTCCCGGGGCCCCGACCAACCTGGTCGCCTCCCCCGGCCCGGGCCGGATCACCCTCACCTGGGACCCGCCGGCCGGCGCCGACGCCGCCGCGACACCCACCGCCTACATCATCACCGCCTCCGCCCAGGGCCCCGGCCAGTCCGCCGGCGAGTACGAGCAGCTCATGGTCGTCGACGCGACCGCGACCTCCTTCGTCGATGGTGTGCTGCGCACCCTGGACCCCGAGACCACCTACTCCTACAAGGTCACCGCGATGCGCGGGGCCAAGGAGTCCGCCCCGGCCGGCCCAGTCACCGCCAAGCCCGGTGAGGAGATCTCCGGCGCCCTGGCCAAGCCCTCCGGGTTCGAGGCGACCTGGCGCAACGGGCAGGTCTACCTGAGCTGGCAGCCGGTCACCGGCGCCACCGGGTACCGGCTCAGCCGCGGCGAGCCCGCCCCCGGTGAGGCGTTCGCCTGCCACGGCACCGCGACCGGGTGCACCGGTCAGACCCACATCCCCGACGCCCCCACCGTCGGGCAGGCTGACACCACCACCGGCCTGGGGCAGACCGTCACCTACTGGCTGGTCGCGGTCAACGACACCCGCTCCTCCGACGCCGCCCGGGTCACCTTCACCACCCCCACCCCGGCCCCGGCGAACGTGACCGCCGCCAACGTCGCCGTCGACGACGACGGCCTCTACGGCGACGGCGACGCCCCCAAGCCCGCAACCGGGGTGAAGGTGTCCTGGAACGCCCCGCAGGTCACCGCCCAGGAATGGTCCACCGCCGCGCCCATCCAGGGGTACGTGGTGTTCCGGTGCCCCGACACCGACTGCGACGTCAACACCACCGACGCCGCCCTGGCCGGCACCGTCACCGACCCCGACACCACCAGCTTCGTCGACACCACGGCCCAGCCGGCCACCCGGTACGGGTACAAGGTCGCCGCGCTGAACGGGTCAACCAGCGGCCACCACAACGCCTCCGCCGCCGCGACCCTGACCACCACCCCCGCCGCGCCGACCAACCTGGCCTCCACCGGCGCCGTCGCCGACCAGATCACCCTCACCTGGGACGCCCCCGCCGGGGAGGTCACCGGTTACCACGTGTGGCGCCGCGGCACCAACGGCACCTGGACCCACCTGGGCACCACCACGACCACCATCTTCACCGACACCGGCGCCGGCCTGCCCGACGGGACCTTGCGCGCCTGGCCGACCACCTACACCTACCGGGTTGCCGCCATCGGCGCCGCCGGCATCGGCGCCGTCGCCACCGGCCCGGACGGTGGGGCGTACACCACCGAGCAGGCGATCCGTGGGATCCACGCCATCACCACCGCCACCACCGTCACCCTCACCTGGAAGCGAGTCGAAGGCGTCGCCTACGAGATCACCCGCAACGGGGAGGTCATCGCCGCCCAGGTGCACACCGGCAGCTACACCGACCGGGGCAACAACGACTCCGGCCTGGTCCCCGGCACCAAGTACACGTACACGATCACCGCGCTGCTGGGCACCAAGCGGTCCACCACCGAGACCCTCACAATCCCCACCCGCCCGGCCGCCCCTGCCGTGACCGCCACCACCACCGGCCCGGCCGCCGGCGGCCCCGGTGACTCCACCACCACCCTGACGATCACCCCCGCCGGCGGGAACGCCACCGTCACCAAGTACCTGGTGTACAAGTGCACCTACACCCCGGCCGACGGCACCTGCACCCCGGGCGAGCTGGTCGGGTCCACCGACAAGACCACCTACACCGACAGCAACCCCCGCGGCCGGTTCGTCCGGTACGCCGTCGCCGCCGTCGCCGACCAGACCACCGGACCGGTCACCCTCGACTCCGACGGTGAGGGCGCCGCCTCCACCCCGGTCACCACCGCCTCCCAGCCCGGCGACATCACCGACCTGGCCATCAGCGGGGTCGAGACCGGCAAGGTCACCCTGTCCTGGTCGGCCATCAACGTCGCCACCAGCTACCAGGTGGCGCGCAAGCCGGTCGGCTCCTCAGCCCCCTACACCTGGGTCGCGACCGTCCCCGCCCCCGGGGTCAGCTTCACCGACACCACCGCCGTCGGCGGCACCGACTACTCCTACCTGGTCCACCCGACCAACGCCGCCGGGTCCGGCACCTCCAACGCGGTGTCGACCACCACCCACCCGGACATCCCCACCGGTGTCGGGGTGAACGCCGGCGCGGTCACCGCCCGGGTCACCTGGCTGTCCCACGGCGCCGACGGGTACCGCATCTACCGGTGTGACGGGCCGGACTGCGCCCCCGCCACCCTGGTCGCCACCCTGACCGACGGTGCCACCAAGACGTTCACCGACACCGGCCTGAAGGCCCAGCAGTGGTACACCTACGCCGTCGCCGCCGGCCGCAAGACCGGTTCCACCTGGTCCTGGTCGAAGCTGTCGCTGCCGGCCTCGGCCAAGACGACCCTGGACCCGGTCGAGCACCTGCGCGTCGGGACCGTCACCTCCACCACCATCGCCCTGTCCTGGGACGCCACCCCCGGTGCGGTCTCCTACAAGGTCTTCCGTGACGGCACCGCGGTCGCGACCGTCACCGCGACCAGCTACACCGACACCGGGCTGACCCCGGGCACCCCGTACACCTACCGGGTGCGTGCGGTCGCCGCCAACGGGGAGGAGTCCCCGTACAACATCAACCCCGACCAGGTCATCGCCTCCACGGTCCTGCCCGCCCCCGGCTCCTTCCAGGTCACCGGCAACCACGCGTTCTCCCTCGACGTCGCCTGGGGTCAGGTCACCGGCGCCACCAGCTACCAGGTCGTCGGCTGTGAGGGCGCCGGCCCGTGCACCACCTGGGCCACCTACGCGACCTTTCCCGACGGGACCGCCACCAGCGGCACCGTCACCGGGCTGAAGGCGAACACCCGGTACACCCTGGCCGTGCGGGCCCGCACCGCCTACGTCGAGTCGGTCCTGTCCGAGCCGGTCACCACCTGGACCACCCCCGACGCCCAGAACAACCTCACGATCGGGACCCGCACCTCAAAGACCGTGGGCATGTCCTGGCCGGCGGTCCCGAACGCGGTCAGGTACGACATCTACCGCGACGGGCTGCACGTCGGCACCACCACCGCCCCCTCCACCGGGTTCACCGACGGCAAGAACATGCTGCCGGCCGACCTGTCCACCGGTGGCGAGCTCACCGGCGCCATCACCGGCATCGGGCTGAACGGCAACTACGACCTGGAGTCGGTCACCGACGTCAAGGCCGGCGGCAGCCGCGGGTGGAAGGTCACCGCCAAGGGGACCACCACCTCCGCCCAGGCCTTCCTGGCCGCCCGCGAGTCCGGCACGATCGTCCCCGGCCGCCCCTACACCTACTCGGCCAAGATCCAGGCCCCCGCCGGGTCGGGCAACATCCGCCTGTCGGTCATCTTCTACAAGACCTACCGGGACGCCACCGGCACCCTGCGGCGCACCCAGGTCGCGTACAAGAACACCACCGTCGTCCCCACCGGCACCTGGCAGACCGCGACCGCCACCGCGACCCCGCCGGTCGGCGCCACCGAGGTGTACACCTTCCTCGGCTCCTACGACACCCGGGCCGCCGGCGACGTCATCTACGTCGACGAGCTGCAGCTCGAGCAAGGCTCGACCGCGACCGCGTTCCTCCCCGGCGGGCTGGACCCGAACGGCGAGTACGACTACACCTACACCGCCACCAACGCCGGCGGTGAGTCCCTGCCCGGCGCGGCCGCCCCCGCCAAGCTGCTCCCGGCCGCCCCGATCGTCGGCGCCGAGCCCGGCGCCCCGGGCAGCACCGGCTACCGGGAGGTGACCGCCCGCTGGTACCCGGTCACCGGCGCCACCGGGTACGACGTGTTCGTCTGCCCCGGCACCGACTGTGACCCCGCCACCGACGGGCGCCGGGCCGCCGAGAACATTACCGGCGCCACCGGGCCGAACTCCCGTTACCACGTCATCGACAAGCTCGCCGACAACGCCACCTACCGGGTGGCCGTGGTCGCCCGCGGCACCAACGGGGACGTCTCGGTGCCCTCCCAGACCGCCCAGGCGACCACCGCCCCCGCGGTTACCAGCCCGGTCTCCCAGGGCCCGGCGTCCACCACCGCCCAGTGGGTCGGCTGGTCCCCGATCCGTGAGCTGGTCAAGAACGGCACCGGCGCCAACGGCACCGCCGACTACGCCCGCTCCGGTCGCGGCAAGCTCACCCACGTCACCGACGCCACCGACGGGCACCTGCGGTACGAGGTCGTCACCGCCGACTCCCCCGGCAACCACTACATCTTCGCCCGCCTCCACGGCGCCCTCGACGCCGACTCCTACGTGGCCCCCGTCGCCCCCGGCCAGGAGGTCACCGCCGGGGTGCGGCTGACCGCGGCCAGCGACTCGGTGGCCCCGGTGACCGCGCGGCTGGTGATGTACTTCGTCCGCTGGGACGGCACCAAGTACGTCAACCTGTCCTCGGTCACCACCCCGATCACCACCTTCGCCCCCGGCGCCCCGTGGCAGGACTTCACCACCAGCGCCGTCGCGCCCGCCGGCGCCGACGGGGTGAAGATCTACCCGATCTTTGCCGGGACCGCCCCCGAGGTCGGCTCCGCCCTGCTGTTCGACGACCTGTCCCTGAAGGTCCACGCCGCCGGGGCCGCCACCTACAAGGTGTACCGGGAGCCGGACCTGACCACCCCCGTGTACACCGGTGACGGTGGCCTGGGCGCCAACAAGGTCGCCGACGGCGGCACCTTCGAAGACGCCACCATCTCCTGGGGTGCCAACGGCGCCACTCTCACCCGGACCACCGACACCGCCCGGACCGGCACCGCCTCCGGGCTGTACACCCGCACCAACACCGGCGCCTCCGTCTCCGCCTACCCCTACGTCGGCGCCGCCGGCACCGTCCGCGGCGGGGTCTACATGCCGGTCACCGCCGGGGAGACCGTCACCGCGTCCATGTGGCTCAAGGGTGAGACGTCCTCCCCCACCAACGGCGGCGCCTACCAGGTCCGGGGGCTCATCTACTGGCTGGACGGTGACAACGTCCACCGTGGGTCCTCCACCACCAGGACCATCACCCTGTCCACCAGCTCCTGGACCGAGCTCGCGTTCGACGGGACCGCCCCGGCCTGGGCCCGCTCCGCCCTGGTCGTCATGCAGCCGCAGACCAAGGCCGTCGGGGACAAGCTGTACGTCGACGACGTGGTCGTGACCACCGACAGGGCCGGGTTCGAGGACAAGGGCCGCACCGGCGGCACCGCCTACAGCTACCGGGTGCAGGCCTGCTCGGACAACGGGTGCTCGGTCCTGTCCGACCCCGCCTCACTGGTCACCCGGTCCAACCCGGTCACCTCCCTGACCGCCACCCACCGGACCGACACCACCGTCGAGCTGTCCTGGGCCCCGCCGGCCCCGGCCACCCACGTGACCAACTACCGGCTCACCGTCACCGGCGGCGGCCAGCCCGACCGGGTCCTCGACCTGGGCCTGGGCACCAGCTACACCGTCACCGGGCTGCTGCCGGACAAGGCGTACACGTTCACCGTCCAGGCGAACAGCCCCGCCGGGCACTCCGCCGGGACCACCATCACCGCCGCCACCCGGCCCACCCCGGCGATCGACCTGACCGCCACCGCGATCGGTGCCGACCGGGTCGCCCTGGCCTGGTCCCGTCCCGCCGGCACCGACGAGACCGGGTCCACCTACACCGTGTACCGGGACGGGACCGTCGTCGCCACCGGCGTGAGCACCCGCACCTTCACCGTCACCGGGCTGGCCAGCGCGACCGAGTACACCTTCACCGTCAAGGTCACCGGCGGCGCCGGGCAGGACAGCGAGCTGTCCAACCCGTTGAAGGTCACCACCCTGCCGGCCGCCGTCACCAACCTGCGCGTCACCGGCAGCACCCAGGACACCATCGACATCGCCTGGAACGCCCCCACCGGCGCGGTCACCGGGTACGAGATCACCCTCACCGGCGGCGGGGCCCCGGGCGCCACCTACACCACCACGGCCACCAGCTACACCCTCACCGGGCTGAAGGCCGACACCCCGTACACGATCTCGGTCCGCGCCGCGTCCGCCGGCGGGTACGGCGCCTCGGCGACCGTCAACGGCGCCACCCGGCCCACCCCCGCGGTCAACCTGCGCGCCACCACCGTCGGGGCCACCAGCCTCACCCTCGCCTGGGACCGTCCCGCCGGGACCGTGGAGACCGGGTCCACCTACACCGTCTACCGCGACGGGGTGCAGCTGGCCGAGGGCCTGACCGGCAAGACGTTCACCGACACCGGCCTGGTCGCCGGCACCACCTACAGCTACACGGTGCGGGTCACCGGTGCCGCCGGGCAGACCTCCGAGCTCTCCCCCGCCCTGGCGGTCACCACCCTGCCGCCGGCCGTCACCGGCCTGGCCGTCACCGCCACCACCGAGAACTCCGCGACCCTGACCTGGACCCGCCCCGCCGGTGTCGTCACCGGCTACCAGCTGCTCGTCACCGGCCCGGGCGTGAACCGGACGATCGAGCTCGGCCTGGTCACGACCACCACGGTCACCGGGCTGACCTCCGACAGCCTCTACACGTTCACGATCGCGGCCAAGAACACCTCCGGGGCCGGCGCGGGCTCCACCACCACCGGTGCGACCAAGCCGACCGCCCCGGTCGACCTGCGCGCCACCACCATCGGGGCCACCAGCATCGCCCTGGCCTGGTCCCGCTCGGCCGGATCGCCCGAGACCGGCGCCACCTACACCGTCTACCGCGACGGGGTGCAGGTCGCCACCGGCATCACCACCAAGGCCTACACGGTCACCGGGCTCACCCCCGCCACCGCGTACACCTTCACCGTCCGCACCACCGGCGCGCACGGGCACACCTCCGCCCTGTCCGCCCCACTGACCGCGACCACCGTCCCGGCCGCCCCCACCAACCTGGTCGTCACCGACATCTGGCAGGACCGGCTCACCCTGTCCTGGGCCAAGCCGGCCGGTGCCGTCACCGGGTTCGAGGTCACCATCTCCGGCGGCGGCCAGGCCACCCGCACGTTCACCCACGACGCCACCGTCACCACCCAGACGATCACCGGGCTGCTGGCCGACAAGTCCTACACCCTGACCGTCAAGGCCCGCTCCGCCGGCGGGTACGGCGCCGGCGCGTCCACCACCGCCTCCACCCTGCCCGCGCCCGTGACCAACCTGCGGGCCACCTCCGTCGGGGCCGACCGGGTCGCCCTCGCCTGGGACCGTCCCGCCGGCACCGTCGAGACCGGCTCCACCTACCGGGTGTACCGGGACGGGGCCCTGGTCGCCACCGGCATCACCGGCAAGTCCTACACGGTCACCGGTCTGGACTCGGCCACCGCGTACACCTTCACCGTCGGGGTGACCGGCGCCGCCGGCGCCGACGGCGGCATCTCCGACCCGATCACCGCCACCACCCTGCCCGCCGCGGTCCGCAACCTGACCCTGACCGGTGCGACCACCAGCTCCCTGTCGGTCACCTGGAACGCCCCCGGCGGCGTCATCACCTCCTACGAGGTCAGCGCCGCCGCACCCGGGCACACCACCCGCACCGTCACCGTCAACGCCCCCACCACCGCCGCGACCGTCACCGGCCTGGACCCCGACGTCACCTACACGATCACCGTCAAGGCCCGCTCCGCCGGCGGTCAGGGCGCCGGCGCCTCGATCACCGGCGCGACCGTGCCGACGAACGCGGTCAACCTGCGCGCCACGAACATCACCACCACCGGCTTCACCCTGTCCTGGGAGCGGCCGGCCGGCACCGTGGAGACCGGCTCCACCTACACGATCTTCCGCGACGGCACCCAGGTCGCCACCGGCATCACCACCAAGAGCTACACCGTCACCGGACTGAACCCGGCGACCGCCTACACCTTCACCGTCCAGGTGAACGGTGCCGCCGGACGGCCCTCCACGATCTCCGACCCGCTGTCGGTCACCACCTTGCCGGAGAAGGTCACCAACCTGACCCTGACCGGGCGCACCGAGACCACCCTGGGCCTGTCCTGGACCGCCCCGGCGGGCGCGGTCACCGGGTACGAGGTCGCCGTCATCGTCGGCGGGCTGGCCGAGCGGACCATCACCCTGCCCGCCACGGCGACCACCACCACGGTCACCGGGCTCAACCCCGACTCCACCTACACCCTGGCGGTGTCGGCCAAGACCGCCGGCGGCACCGGCGCCGACTCCCGCGTCACCGGCGCCACCCTGCCGACCAAGGCGACCAACCTGCGCGCCACCACGATCGGCGCCTCGAGCATCACCCTCGCCTGGGACCGGCCCGCCGGGACCGTCGAGGCCGGGTCCACCTACACCGTCTACCGGGACGGGACCGCGGTGCAGACCGGCATCACCACCAAGAGCTACACCGTCAGCGGGCTCACCACCGCCACCGCCTACACCTTCACCGTCCGGGTGACCGGAGGCGCCGGGCAGGTCTCGGCCATGTCCGACCCGGTCAACGCCACCACCCTGCCGTCGGTGGTCACCAACCTGACCACGTCCAACCCCGGCCAGGACCGCCTCACCGTCTCCTGGACCGCCGCACCCCGCGCGGTCACCGGCTACCAGCTCGTCGTCACCGGCGGCGGGCAGCCCGAGCGGACCTTCGACCTGGGCGCCGCGGTCACCAGCCACGTCGTCACCGGGCTGCTCGCGGACAAGACCTACACCTTCACCGTCCGGGCCAAGTCCGCCGGCGGGTACGGCGCCGCCGCCACCGTCGACGGGGCCACCCTGCCCGCCCCGGTCACCAACCTGCGCGCCACCACGATCAACCCGACCAGCATCACCCTGGCCTGGGACCGTCCCGCCGGGACCGTGGAGACCGGCTCCACGTACACCGTCTACCGGGACGGGGCCCAGGTCGCCACCGGCGTCACCGCCAAGACCTACACCGTCACCGGCCTGGCCACCGCGACCGCGTACACCTTCACCGTCAAGGTCACCGGCGCCTCCGGCGCCGACGGCGGCATCTCCGACCCGGTCACCGTCACCACCCTGCCCGCGGCGATCACCGGGCTGACCGTCACCGGCGCCACCGAGAACAGCGTCTCCCTGGCGTGGAACGCCGCCTCCGGCGCCATCACCCGGTACGAGGTCACCGTCACCGGCGGCGGGCAGCCCGAGCGGGTCGTCAACATCAACGCCCCGGCCACCACCGCGGTCATCACCGGCCTGCTCGCGGACAAGACCTACACCTTCACCGTCCGCGCCCGCTCCGCCGGCGGCCTGGGCGCCGCCGCGACCACCACCGGCGCGACCGTGCCCACCGGAATCACCGGCCTGTCCCTGGTGTCCCTGACCACCACCAGCGCGACGTTGTCCTGGACCCGCCCGGCCGGCACCGACGAGACCGGGTCGACCTACCGGGTCTACCGCAACGGTGAGCTCATCGCCTCCGAGGTGGCCGCCAAGACCTACACCGCCACCGGGCTGTCCCCGGCGACCTCCTACACCTTCACCGTGCAGGTCGTCGGCGGGTCCGGGCAGACCAGCGCCCCCTCCTCGTCACTGCCGGTCACCACCCTGCCCGAGGCGGTCGGCACCCTGACCCTGACCGGGATCACCGAGACCACCGCGACCCTGTCCTGGACCAAGCCGTCCGGCACCATCACCGGCTACCGGCTGGTCGCCACCGCCCCCGGTCAGACCACCAAAACCGTCGACCTGGGCACCGTCACCAGCCACACCCTCACCGGCCTGGCGGCGGACACCACCTGGACGTTCAGCCTCCAGGCCCGCTCCGGCGGTGGGCTGGGAGCCGCCAAGACCGTCACCGGCAAGACCCTGCCCACCCCCGTCACCGGGTTCGCCGTCACCGGCGCCACCGACACCACGATCACCCTGGGCTGGAACCGCCCGAACGGGACCGTGGAGACCGGGTCGACCTACACGATCTTCCGCGACGGCACCCAGGTCGCCACCGGCATCACCACCAAGAGCTACACCGTCACCGGCCTGTCCAGCGCCACGACCTACCAGTTCTCCATCCGGGTCACCGGCGCCTCCGGTGCGGTCGGCCCGGTCAGCGACCCGATCACCGGCACCACGCTCCCCTCCGCCCCGACCAACCTGGCCACCTCCGGGCACGGGCAGGACCGGATCACCCTGACCTGGACCAAGCCGGCCGGCACCCTCACCGGGTACGAGCTGGTCGTCACCGCCCCCGGGCAGACCGCCAAGACGTTCACCCCCGCTGCGTCGGCGACCTCCCAGCAGGTCACCGGGCTGGCCGCCGACACCACCTACACCTTCACCCTGCGGGCCCGCTCCGCCGGCGGGTACTCGGTCGCGGCGACCACCACCGCGGCGACCCTGCCGCCGGCGGTCACCAACCTGCGCGCCACCGCGGTCGGGACCACCGCCGTCACCCTCGCCTGGGACCACTCCGCCCAGCCCGGCGCCACCTACACCGTGTTCCGGAACGGGACCGCCGTCGCGACCGGCGTCACCACCAAGAGCTACCAGGTGACCGGCCTGACCGCGGCCACCGCCTACTCCTTCACCGTGCAGGTGATCGGCGCCGGCGGGCAGCCCTCGGCCATCTCCAGCGCCCTGCCGGTCACCACCGTCCCCAACCCGGTGACCAACCTGAAGGTGACCACGGTCACCGACACCACCATCACGCTCAACTGGACCGCCTCGGCCGGCGCGATCACCACCTACGAGGTCGACATCACCGGAGGCGGGCAGCCGAACCGGACCGTGAACGCCGGCAAGGTCACCAGCTACACCGTCACCGGGCTGCTGCCGGACAAGGCCTACACCTTCACCGTCCGGGCCCTGTCGGCCGGCGGGTCCTCCACCGGCGCCAGCGTCAACGGGATCACCAACCCGGGGGCGGCGACCAACCTGCGCGCCACCACGATCGCGACGACCTCGGTCGCCCTTGCCTGGGACCACGCCGGCGGCACCGGGGTCACCTACAACGTCCTGCGGAACGGGTCGGTCATCGCCACTGGCCTGACCACCAAGACCTACACGGCGACCGGGCTGGCCGGCGCGACCTCCTACACCTTCACCGTGCAGGTCGTCGGCGCCAACGGGCAGACCTCCTCCACCTCCGCCCCGCTGTCGGTCACCACCACCCCCGCTGCGGTCACCAACTTCCGCGCGTTCGACCCGACCGAGAACCGGATCGACCTGGCCTGGACCGCCCCCTCCGGCGCCGTCACCGGGTACGAGCTGACGATCACCGGCGGCGGCCAGCCGGCCCGCGTGCTCGACCTGGGCACCTCCACCAGCTACCGGGTGGGTGACCTGGCCGCCGACACCTCCTACACCTTCACCATCAGGGCCCGCTCCGCCGGCGGCCTGGGTCCGGCCGCGACCGCCAACGCCGCCACCCTGCCCCAGCCGGCGGTCGGCCTGACCGTCACCGGCGTCGGCGCCACCACCGTCGACCTGGCCTGGCAGCGCCCGTCCGGCACCACCGAGACCGGGTCCACCTACACCGTGTACCGCAACGGGGTCGCGATCGTCACCGGCCTGACCGGCAAGACCTACACCGTCACCGAGCTGTCCCCGGCGACCGCGTACGAGTTCACGATCACCGTCACCGGCGCGAACGGGCAGGTCTCCGGCCACTCCAACGTCGCCGGCGCCACCACCCTGCCGGCCGCGGTCACCGGGCTGGCCACCTCGAGCCCGACCACCACCAGCCTGGTGGTGTCCTGGGCCCAGCCGTCCGGGGCGATCACCGGCTACGAGCTCGTCGTCTCCGGCGGCGGCCAGGCGACCCGCACCATCCCCCTCGGCCTGGTCACCACGACCACCGTCACCGGGCTGCTGGCCGACAAGACCTACACCTTCTCCCTGCGGGCCTCCTCCGCCGGCGGATTCGGCGCGGCCGCGACCACCACCGGCGCGACCCTGCCGCAGGCGGTCACCAACCTGCGGATGACCGGCAACACCACCAGCAGCATCGCCCTGGCGTGGGACCACGCCGGCGGCACCGGGGTCACCTACACGGTCCTGCGCGGCGGCACCCAGGTCGCCACCGGCCTGACCGGCAAGACCTACACCGTCACCGGGCTGTCCCCGGCGACCGCCTACTCCTTCACCGTCGTCGTCAACGGCGCCGCCGGGCAGTCCTCCGCGGCCTCGGCCGCCCTGTCCGCGACCACCCTGCCCGGGGCGGTCACCGGACTGAGCCTCACCGGCACCACCACGACCACCGCGTCCCTGGCCTGGACCAAGCCGGCCGGCACGATCACCGGCTACAAGGTCGTCGTCACCGGCGGCGGGCAGCCCGAGCGGACCATCACCCTGGGCACCGGCACCACGACCACCGTCACCGGGCTGCTGCCGGACAAGACGTACACCTTCACCGTCTCCGCGGCCTCCGCCGGCGGGTACGGCGCCGGGGTGGCGGTCACCGGGGCCACCGTCCCGGACGCGGCGACCAGCCTGCGCTCCACCGGCGCCACCGACACCACGATCGCCCTGGCGTGGGACCACGCCGGCGGCACCGGGGTCACCTACACGGTCCTGCGCGGCGGCACCCAGGTCGCCACCGGCCTGACCGGCAAGACCTACACCGCCACCGGCCTGTCCGGCGCCACGTCCTACACCTTCACGGTCGTCGTCAACGGCGCCGCCGGGAAGGCCAGCGCCGCCTCCGCGCCGCTGACCGCGTGGACCACCCCCGCCGCCCCCGGGAACCTGACCGTCGGGTCGGCGACCGGCACCACCCTGACCGCGTCCTGGACCGCCCCCTCGGGCACGGTCACCGGGTACGAGCTCGCCGTCACCGGCGGCGGCCAGCCAGCCCAGACCTTCGACCTGGGCCTGGTCACCAGCAAGCAGGTCACCGGCCTGAATCCCGACACCGTCTACACCTTCACCCTGCGGGCCCGCTCCGCCGGCGGTCTCGGCCCGGCCGCGACCAAGACCGGCGCCACCCGACCCGAGCCGATCACCAACCTGCGCGCCACCACGATCACCACCACCTCCGTGGCCCTGGACTGGGACCGCCCCGCCGGGACCGTGGAGACCGGGTCGACCTACACCGTGTACCGCAACGGCGTCGCGATCGTCAGCGGCCTGACCGCCAAGTCCTACACGGCCACCGGGCTGGCCTCGGCGACCGCGTACACCTTCACCGTCGGGGTGACCGGCGCCGCCGGCGCCGACGGCGGCACCTCCGACCCGCTGACCGTCACCACGCGGGCGGACGCCCCTACCGGCCTGACCGGCGTCCCGACCGACACCGGGGTCCAGCTGTCCTGGACCAAGCCGGCCGGGACCATCACCGGCTACCTGGTGTACTCCTGCTCCGGGGCCAGCTGCACCCCTGCCAACCCGGTCCCGGTCACCGGCACCACCCACTTCGTCGCCACCGACCCCGACGCCACCTACCGGTTCCAGGTGACCGCCCTCGTCGCCGGCGGGCTGGAGTCGGAGAAGTCCGACGTCCTGCCGGTCGCCACCCGCCCCGGGCAGGTGAGCGGGCTGACCGCCACCGGAGCCAACAAGAAGATCACCCTGTCCTGGACCGGGCGGGCCAACGCCACCGACTACGCCATCTACCGGGTCGCCGGCACCGGCACCCCGGCCACCACCGGCACCCCGTGGAAGGTCGTCACCACCACCAGCCACGTCGACACCGACGTCAACCCCGGGGCCCAGTACACCTACCGGGTCGTCGCACGTCGCCACGTGACCGGTACCACCTACGCCCTGGGTGCGGCCTCGGCGAACGCGACCGGCCTGACCGCGCCGGCGGCCCCGACCAACCTGGCGAACACGACCACCCACGACTCGGCCACCCTCACCTGGACCGGGGTGTCCGGCACCGTCACCGGGTACCGGGTCTACCGCAACGGCTCCCTGGTCGCCACGGTCGCCGCGCCGACCACCACCTGGACGAACACCGGCCTGACCGCGGGGTCCACCTGGTCCTACCAGGTGTTCGCCTACAACGCCTCCGGCAACGGTGACGGGTCGAACACCACCACCGCGTACGTGCAGGTGCAGGCCCCGACCAACCTCAAGGTCGACGGTGTCGGTGACACCTGGGCCCGGATCTCCTGGACCAAGCCGACCGGCACGCTGGCCGGGTTCACCGTCTACCGGGGCACCACCAAGCTCATCGACCTGCCCGCCACCGCGACCAGCCACCTGCTGGACGACCTCGAGCCGGGCGCGAGCACCACCTACCAGGTGACCGCCCGAGCCGCGGGGAACTACGAGACCCCCAAGTCCAACCAGGTGTCGGTCACCGCAACCATCGGCGCACCGACCGGGCTGACCGCCACCGGGCACCCGAGCACCGCCGGCCGCATCGACGTGACGTTCAACCACGGCGTCCAGAACCGGGTCATCAACGGCCAGGGCCAGCTGGGGGACAACACCAACTTCCCCACCCTCACCTGGACGACCGAGGACAAGCCCGCCGGGGTGCCCGGCTCCTGGGTGACCGCCCAGGGCCCGACGTCGTCCATGCTCTCCACCCAGGTCATCCCGGTGAACCCCGAGGAGTCCTACTCCCTGTCGATGACCGCCCGGCAGACCGGCACCTCGACCAACTCCGGGGTGTACCTGGGCCTGGCCCCGGTCGACGCCTCCGGCCAGGTCATCTCGCCGAACCACTACTACCACCTGGCCGCGTCCATGACGACGCTGGCCGCGCCGCTGAACCCCGGCGACACCACCGTGAAGGTCACCTCGGCGGCCGGGTGGGCGATCTCGGGGACGAACAACTACGTCGGCCTGTGGAACTGGACCGACCCCCAGGGCATGACCTGGCCGGCCGGGACCTACACCCGCAACACGCCCGCGTTCGACGCGATCAACGGCAACACGATCACGCTGCGGGCCGCCTACACCGGCCCGGCGCTGCCAGCCGGCACCCCGGTGAGCAACAACCGGTCCGGGTCCTCATACATGTACGCCCTCACCTCCGGCACGGTCATCCCGTCCACGTGGACGACCTACTCGGCCACCGTCGGCGGGGTGCACAACACCTCCTCCGGCTCGGCGACCCGGGCGTTCCCGCCGGCGACCCGCGGGGTGAAGATCATGATGCTGCCGAACTACACCGGTGACCGGGCCAACTCCCGCCACGCGATCGCCGACATCACCTTCGGGCAGGCCTACCGGCCGGCGAACGTCTCCTACCAGGTGTTCCGGTGCGACGACTCCACCAGTTGCACCCCGGCGACCACCGGCACCCCGGTCAAGGCCGACCTGACCACCACCACCTGGGCCGACACCGGCCGTGCGAACGGCACCTGGTACGGGTACGCGGTCCGGGCCCGCCACAGCGGCGGCACCACCTCCGCGGTCGAGGGCACCGCCCGGGCGCTCACCCTGCCGGCCGCCCCGACCGGCCTGGCGGTCACCGCCGAGCACACCACCGCCACGGTGAGCCTCGCCGCGGTCAAGTCCGCCACCAAGTACCGGGTCACCGTCACCGGCGTCGGCACGTTCGAGGCGACCACCCCGTCCATCCCGGTGACCGGGCTGACCGCCTCGACCTACTACAACTACTCGGTCCAGGCGTACAACCAGACCGGGTGGGGCCCGGCGACGGCCGCGACCAACCCGTTCCTGACCAAGCCGGCCGCCTCGACCCTGACGGTCAACCCCGGGTACCGCAAGTTCGACCTGTCCTGGACGACCGTGCCGACCGTGCACACCTACGAGGTGTGGGCGTGCTCCGGGGCCAGCTGCGCCCCCGGCTCGGGAATCAAGGTGTACTCCGGCCCGGCGACCAGCTACACGATGGGCAACCTGGGAGACAACGCCACCTACCGGTTCATCGTGCGGACCAGCAACGACGCGGGCGGCGCCGACAGCGCCATCCAGAGCGCCCGCACCGCCCCGGCGATCCCGGCGAACCTGCGCTCCACCGCCGCCACCGACACCTCGATCACGATGGCGTGGAACGCCTCGACCGGCGCGGCGACCTACCAGCTGCACCGGGACGGCACCGCCCTGCCCACCCTGGGGAACGTCACCACCTGGACGAACACCGGCCTGACCGCCGACACCTACTACAAGTACGACGTCCGGGCGGCGAACTCCCCCGAGGGCACCTGGTCCGACCGGTCCACCCAGGTGCAGGTCGCCACCAAGCCGACCGCCCCGACCGGGCTGACCGCCACCCCGAACGGCACCGGGCAGGTGACCCTGTCCTGGTCGGCCGCCCCGCACGGCACCAAGTACCGGGTGTACGCGTGCACCACCGCCGCGACCTCCTGCACCCCGGGCGGCAGCCCGGTCGCCGAGGTCACCTCCGGCACCAGCCACACCCTCACCGTGCCGGCCGGGCAGCGGGCGTTCGCCTACGTCACCGTCATCTCGACCAAGACCTCGCTGGAGTCCGCGCCGTCGGCGACCGTGTCCTCCACTACCGTCCCGTCCGCCCCGACCGGCCTGACCCGGGTGTCGGGCACCACGAGCTCCCAGACGTTCTCCTGGACGGCCATCAACCACGCCCGCCCCGGTGACCTGCGCTACGAGCTCGGCTACCGGCTGAAGAGCTCCAGCGGCGACTACACCTGGGTGTCCGCGGCCTCCGCCACCTCCGGCACCATCACCGGCCTCATCGCAGGCACCGCCTACACGGTGGTCGTCCGGGTCAAGGACGTCGGTGTCACCCCCAACCTCACCTCGCCCAACAGTTCCGCGCCGCCCTATGCCGAGACCCGCCCGAAGGCGCCGGTCATCACCGATGTCGCCCCGGGCGGCGGCAGCGAGGTGCTGGTGTACTGGCAGTACACCCAGAACACCAACGCCACCTACCGGTTCGTCCTGAACGACGAGGTGAAGGGCTTCGCGACCTCCTCGCCGGCGCCGACCTCGGTGGCCGGGTACTCCCCGCACGTCGACATCAAGCTCCGCGCCCTAAACACTCATGGTGAGGCGGCCGACTCCAACGTGTGGCGCTGGAACACCGCCCCGCCGGACCCGACCACCCCGCCGCGGGTACGGGTGGACGACAAGGGCCAGGTCTTCGTGACCGTCGACACCCTGGACACCGCGACCGCCTACCAGCTGCGCCGCACTGGCGCCGGGGTGACCAAGGAGACCCCGCAGTTCCCGATCGTGTCCCAGACCGCTGACGCGGTCACCTTCCTGGACACCACCGCCACCCAGGGCACCGCGACCTACTCCTACACCTACACCGCCACCAACGCCGCCGGCAGCACCGCCGCGTCCCCGGCCACCACCTACATCCCCGGCTACCAGGGTGCGGTCAGTGACGACACCCCGTTCACCTACCACCGGTTGGACGACGTCCCCGGCAAGGACGTGGTCAACGTCGCCCAGACCAAGCAGGCCGCCGCCTCCCTGACCGGCACTGTGACCTCCACGACCCCGGTCGCCCCCGGCGCCAGCTCCTCGGCGAAGGTGACCACGACCACCCGGTTGTATCGGGCCAGCACCCTGACCACCGGCGCCGGGCTGACCCAGATGGTCGAGGCGTGGGTGAGCTTCCCGGCCACGGTCGCCCCCGCCGGGGCCACGCTGTTCACCCTCGGCTCCTCCAAGGTGCGCCTGCGGGAGGTGAACGGGCAGATGATCTTCGGGGTCGGCTCCAGCCTGACCCCGGACACCCCGGTCGGTATCAATGCCGCCGACCTGCTCGGGCAGACCCACCACGTGGTCATCTCCAACAAGAACGGTGTCGCCAACAGCGTCACCATCTGGGTCGACGGAGTCCGGTACACCACCAACGCGGTCGCCCAGACCTGGTCGGGCAACTTCGAGATCAGCGCCTCCAGCAACGGCTGGGACGGGGCAATCGGTGCCGTGTCCATCTACAAGGACTCCGCACCGTTCTCGGTCCTGACCCCCGCCCAGATCCGGGAGCACTACCACTCCGGCGACGCCACCCAGATCGCCCGCGCTGACGGCGCCTGGGCCCACTGGGCGCTGGAAGGGGCGAGCGTGGCCGGGTACGCCGCGTCGACCTCCAGCCCGAGCGGGAAGGTGAACGTCAACCAGGCCGGGACCTCCCCCAACGCGCGGATCCAGTGGAGTACCGGCACCTCCGCCCCCACCCTGGTCAGCCGCCTGGCGCCCAGCGGCGCCGGTGCGCTGGAGCTGAAGTCCGGCACCTCCGGGGTCAGCACGATCACCGGCCTGCTGCCCACCGCCAACGGCGAGTCGTTCACCGTCGAGCTGTGGATCAAGCGCGGCAGCACCGTCGCCACCGCCTGGCACGCGATCTGGTCGACGAACTCGGTCACCGGCACCAACGGCGGGAACCTGACCCTGATGCTGCGCCCGGAAGGTCTGGGCCTGAACGCCGGCGGCGGTGAGCTCTACGGCGTCCCGCTCACCGACGTCCCGGCCAACGAGCCGGTCCACGTCGTCGCGGTCATCGCCAACGGCTCCTCCGCCAACACCAAGCTCTACATCAACGGTGAGCAGAAGACCCTGACGAACCTGCTGGCGGGCAAGACGCCCAAGGAGACCGCGTGGAAGCCAGGCGGGTCGTTCATCATCGGGCGCAACGCCACCGACACCCAGTACCCGTGGGCCGGCGTGGTGGACAACCTGGCGCTGTACCCGCACGCCCTGACCTCCACGCAGGTGGAGAAGCTGGCCAACACCCGCTCCTCGGTCGTCCGCCAGCAGCTGGCCTACGGCGCCGCCGTCGTCCACGCGATGGACCAGGTCGCCCAGTACGTCTACGGGGTGCAGTGGGCCGGGTCGGAGGGCACCACCGCCCAGTCGGCGATCGCTGGCGCACCCGGCCTGGCGCCCGGGTCGCTGGCCTCGATGGACTTCATCCCCGGCGTGGACGGCGGCACCGCCTCCGGCGGCGCCATGCGCGCCACCGGAGGCATCGAGACCAGCAACGTCGGCCTGAGCACCACCAGCGGGGCCACGAACACGATCGAGGCGTGGGCCACGATGCCGCTCAGCGGCACCAGCGGCTTCCTGATCAAGTTCGAGGAAGGGTTCTCGATCTACGCCAAGGGCGGGCGACTGGGCCTGAACATCCCCGGGTACAGCCGGCTGAGCAGCAGCACCTTCACCCCCGGGCAGCAGCTGCACATCGTCGCCGAGCTGCGCAACGGCAGCATCGCCAACTCCAAGCTGTGGGTGAACGGTGTGGCGCAGACCCTGAGCACCACCGAGGGGACCCTCGGCTCGGACAACACGGCCAAGCAGATCGTCACGACCAGCCCGTTCATCGGGTTCGAGAAGCAGCCGACCCGGCGCAACTACCACTGGGCCGGCCAGATTGACGAGGTCGCGTTCTACACCGGTGCGATCGGCTCCACGGTCGCCACTCACTACACGGCCGCCCACGCCGCCCGGGCGATCTGGTCGCGCACCCAGCTGGTCGCGCACTTCCCGATGGACGACCTGGGCGCCGGGGACTACTCGGGCAACCACCGCACCGGTGGGGTGAACACCGCCGCCGACGCAGGGTTCGTGTACTCCTCGATGAACACGGTCAACAGCGCCGACACCCTGCCGACCCACACCCAGGCCCAGTCCTACGAGTTCTGGGTGAAAGGCACCCGGGCCGAGGCCGGTGCGGCCTGGCTGCTGCGGCACAACCCGCACTCCACCGCCACCAGCCCGGCGGCGCGGGACCGGTTCTCCCTGGCGCCGGAGTTCAACGGCACCACCCGCCAGCTGGTCCTGCGCGGCAACCCGACCGCCACCCCGCTGACCTGGACCGTCTCGGCCAACCTGTACGACGGCAACTTCCACCACATCGTCCTGACAAAGAACACCAGCTCGACCTGGACGCTGTACGTCGACGGGGTCAACCTGGGCGCCAAGACGATGTCGTCGATGGGGTCGCTGACCACCTACGACGCTATCGAGGTACCGATCGGGGCCCGGCCGGCCAGCACCGCCGACGCGGTCGACGGCACCATGACCGCTCACAACCTGGCGATCTACAAGGCGACCCTGAGCGCCACCCAGGTGGCTCGGCACTACGCGGCCGGGCCGGTGCCGCTGGTCGCCCCGAACGCTCCGACGTTCATCTTCAATGCCGCCAAGGCCCAGCTGAACATCTCCTGGAACAACGTGCCGGGCGCGGACTCCTACGAGGTGAGCCTCGGCTCGACCACCCTGTACACCCCGGACAGCAACATCACCATCTCGCACCTCTCCGGGAGCGTCACCGCCCGGGTGCGCGCCGTGGACGCCGCCGGGAACCCCGGTCCGTGGTCGCCGTACAGCACCTTCAACGGTGGCAGCGGCGGCGGGACCGGCCCCAACCCGGGAACCTGACCGGAAGGGCAGACCCGGCCCGGTCCGGGGTGAGTGCACACTCCCCCCGGACCGGCACCGTCGACTCCCATGATCGGGTACCTGACCGGCACCGTGGCCCACGGCACCGTCCTCGTCGGCGGTGTCGGCTACACCGTCCACACCCCCACGCCCCTGGTCGACGGGGAGCAGGTGTCCCTGCACGTGCACACCCTGGTCCGGGAGAACGACATCACCCTGTACGGGTTCCCCACCCCGCAAGAACGGGACCTGTTCACCCACCTGCTCAAAGCCCCCGGGGTCGGCGGGAAGGTCGCCCTGGGCATCATGTCCCTCGGCCCGGCCACCCTCGCCGCGGCAATCACCAGCCGGGACGCGGCCATCCTGGCCAAGGCCCCCGGCATCGGCGCGAAGAAGGCCGCCTCGCTCCTGTCCTCCCTCAACGTGCCCGAAGACCTGCTCTCCTGCCTCGCCGGCCCTGACGCACCGGGCGGGACGAACCTGGCCGACCTGGTCGACAGCCTCGTCACCCTCGGACACGACCCGGGCGCCGCGCGCGCCGCCCTCGAGGCCGCCGCCGCCTCCGGGGTCACCGGGGAGGCCGGTCTGCTCCGGGCCGCGATGACCACCCTGGTGACCACCGCAGCCTGAATGCCGCACCGCCGCCGGCCGGCACCGTCACCCACTGTCCGACGCCAGGAGGTGACCTGATGGCCCCCAGCACCGCCCACGACCCGCTGCGCCCGGCCCGGCTGGCCGAGTTCACCGGGCAACCCGACGTGGTCACCGAGCTCGGCATCATCCTGACCGGCGCCGCCTCCCGCGACGAGCTGCCCCCGCACATCCTGCTCGCCGGCCCGCCAGGGCTGGGCAAGACCACCCTGGCGAACATCATCGCCACCGAGACCCACCTGCCGATCCTGACCACCTCCGGCCCGGCCATCGACAAACCGGCCGACCTGGTCGGGCTGCTGGTGGCGATGACCCGCCCCTCGGTGGTGTTCATCGACGAGATCCACCGCCTCCCGCTGCCGGTGCAGGAGATCCTGTACACCGCGATGGAGGACGGCCGGGTCGACATCGTCGTCGGCGAAGGCACCGCCAAGGCCCGGGCCATCCCGATGCCGCTGGAACCGTTCGTCCTGGTCGGGGCCACCACCCGGGCCGGGCAGCTCGGCGGCCCGCTGCGGGACCGGTTCGGCTACACCGCCCGGCTGAACACCTACGACGTCCCCACCCTGGCCCGGATCGTGGCCCGCTCGGCCGGGCTGCTGCAGATGGACCTGACCGAGCAGGCCGCCACCGTCATCGCCTCCCGCTCCCGCGGCACCCCCCGGGTGGCGAACACCTGGCTGCGCCGGGTCCGTGACTACGCCGCCCACACCGGCAGGACCGGTGTCGACGCCGACCTGGCCGCCCAGGCCCTGGACCTGTTCGGGATCGACTCCGCCGGCCTGGACAAGGTCGACCGGGCCCTGCTCACCGCACTGGTCACCAAGTTCGGCGGCGGACCGGTCGGGCTGAACGTGCTCGCCGCGACGATCAACGAGGAACCCTCCACCCTGGAGGAGGTCCACGAACCGCACCTGATGCGCTCCGGCCTGCTGGACCGCACCCGTTCCGGGCGCCGCGCCACCGCCGCCACCTACCGGCACCTGGGCCACCCGGTCCCGCCCGGGATCGACCAGGCCAGCTCCCGGCCGACCCTGACCGGGCTGGTCGACGGCTGAACCCCCCTGGACGGTGGCGGCCGGCGCCGGACCGTGTGACCGTGGAGGCCCCCACCCCGGTCCGGGACGGGGCCGCCAGGGAGGGGGTGCCACACCCGTGGCCCGAGAGGTCCTGCTCATCCTGACCGCCGTCGTCCCCGAGGACGGCACCGACACCGCCGCCGCGGTCGCCGACCTGACCGGCCGCGCCCTGCCCGGGCTGCCCGGCTCGTGGGTCACCCGGGCCCGGGTCCTGCCGATCGCCGCCGCCCGCCACCCCAGCGTCCGCACCCACCTGGTCGGCGACCGCCCCGGCCAGGTCGCCGACCAGAAGGGTGGGGGGTGGACGCTCGAGGAGCTCGCCGAGCAGGAACGGCTCGAGCTCGACGGCCCCGAGGACACCGAGTGAGCCGGTACCAGCCCCACACGGGGGCGGGGTGGGGCACAGTGGACCCATGACCGAGCTGTTCGCCGTCAACACCGCCCACGCCGCCCCGGTGCCGACCACCACCCTGCCCGCGGAGGGGCTGGAGGAGCGAGCCCACCTGCAGGAGTGGGTGCTGGCCCACCCCGGCGTGCTCGGCGAGGACGTCATGGTCATCACCAGTGAGTAGAACCGGTGGCGCGGGGAGGACGGCACCACCGCCAAGGACCGGTTGGACATCCTGGGGTTGGAGTCCACCGGCCGGCTGGTCGTCGTGGAGCTGAAACGGGCCGACGCCGGCCGCGACGTGCACCTGCAGGCGATCACCTACGCCGCACTGGTCTCCCGGTTCGACCTGGACACCCTGGCCCAGGCCCACGCCCGGTACACCCAGACCCGGCCCGGCCCCACCCTTAGCGTCGAGGAGGCCCGGCAGGCGATCACCGACCACGTCGCCGGCGAGCTGGACCCCGCGGTCCTGGCCACCCCTCGCCTGGTCCTCATCGCCGCCTCCTTCCCCGCACCGTCACCCACACCTGCGTGTGGCTCTCGGAGATGGGCGTGGACATCGACCTGATCTCGGTCACCACGTGGAAGCTGGCCGACGGGCAGCTGCTGGCCGGGTTCACCAAGGTCTACCCCACCCCGGAGACCGCCGAGTTCACCCTGGCCCCGGCCCGGGCCGAGCAGGCCGCCGTGGCCAGGAAGGTCGCCGAGCGGAACCGGGCCGCGACCGCGGTGCGTCGCCTTGGTCCGTCCCCGGCAGGCACGGGCCAGTCCACGCGGTGCGCCCGGGGTGTCGTGGACGGCCAGGTGCGCCTGGGTCGCCGCTGCCGTCGTCTCCGGGTGGTTCGCCAACGCCCAGGAGGTCATCTGGGCGTGCGCGGCCGTGATGTCGACCTGCTCACCCTCGCGGGCCGCTGCCAGGAACGTCGCGGCGAACACCGCGGCAGCGCCGGCGTTCGCCCACGCCCGGGCACCCCCATGGGTCAACGCGGCGGACTCCATCGCCGGCCACGCCGCATGCGCGGGGATGCCGCCGTCGACGACCACGGCGATGGCCGGCAGGGCCCGCACCGCGGCGTGCGCCCCGGCGGAGGTCCCGACCGGGTCCTTCATCCGCCCCGCCCTGCCCGCCTGCAGGGCCGCCACGGTCGCCGGGGCAGACCCGCGCCGGCCGGTCATGAAGTCCGCCGAGGACAGCCACCCGGACGGCTCCCACTTGCCCGGGGGCACCAGGCCCTGGGCCGCGGCCCACCGGTGGTAGGCACGCCAGATCACCCCCGCGACCGACACGATGCCCTTGTGGGCGCCGCGGACGTGGGCCCGGATGAGCCCCTCGGCGGTCGGTGACCGCGAGCTCGGCCCGCACCCGCTGGAACTGCTCCGTGGCCACGGCGGCCTCCTTCCTCCCGCTGATCCCGAGTGTGCCGCCCCGCGCGCCCACAGGCCCGGCGCAGGCCCGGCGGGGCGGCCCGCCTACGGTGGTCCTGGTGGTCGAAACCGGCCCGGCGCACACGGTCAGGGCCATGACCTCCACCGTGCGCCAGACCACCGCCCCGACTCATGTGGACATCACGCCCCGCCCCGCCGGCGGGGCAGTCCGCTCGGCCTTCGTCGCCGCGACCGGGTACGCCCGGGTCGGGGTCGGGGCCCTGGCCGCCGGGACGTACGCGGGGTCCCGGGCGGTGCTGGTCGTGCCGGTCGAGCGGGTGGTCGCCGCCGACCTGCGGGTCCGGCCGGCGACCGAGACCAAGGTGCTGCTGGCCGCCGACGGGCAGGAGGCCCCCGCCGTCGGGGCCGCCATCCGCGCCGCGGTGGACGCCCTGGGCGCCGGGCCGCTGGAGGTGCAGGCCCGGGTGAGGGCCCCGCAGGGCAGCGCCACCGGCACCGACGTCACCGGTGCCGCCCTGGCCGCGCTCGGGCACGCCCTGGAGCGCACCGAGCTGTTCCAGGGCTACCAGCTCCAGGCGGCGCGGGCCGCGATCGCGACCGCCGGGGTCCCGTTGGGCACCACCGGCCCGGCGATCCTCGACCCCACCGGTGAGGTCCGGGCGACCCTGGGCCCGGTCAAGGCGGTCCTGGTCATCGCCGCACCCCTGGCCGGGGCGCGGGACGCTGCGGCCGACCTGACCGGGAACACCTCCCACGGGCACCTGGTGGCCCCGCCGGCCACCGGGCAGGTCGCATCCGCGACCGACCTGGCCGCCTGGCTGACCGACTGCTCGGCCGGGGGGTCCCACCCGGCCGCGGCGGCGCTGGCCGACCTGCGCCCGGCCAAGGCGCTCGCGGTCGCCGGCGGGCACCGGGCCACCGACCCGGTCGTTGTCGTGTTCGAGCCCGCGGACCTGGCGGCCGCCCAGGAGCTGCTGACCACCTGGGGCAAGCTGCTGCCGGCCGACTGGCGCGCCTCCATCGCCCGCACCGCCGCGCCGGCCCCCGCCAGCGACTGAGACCTTCCCGCCCCTGCCCTGGTGGGGGTGGCCTCTGGCATGCTGGCCGCGCAAAGGAGCGCCGTGGCGGGTCGGGAGGGCCGATGAGGGGCAGCACGTGGACACCGACCGAGCACGGCGCGCGCGTGCTGAACGCGGTGGTCAGCCTGGCCGCGGCGCTGCGCACCGGCCTGGACCCCCTCGACCTGGACCACCTTCCGCAGGAGCAGCTGGACTGGCTGGTGGCCGCCGGGTACGTGACCGACCAAGGGTTCGGCAGGTACCAGCCGCGGGCCCGCCGGGAGGACTACGTCTACGTCCCCACCCGGCCGCAGGACACCGCCTTCTGGCAGGCCGACATCTGGCAGGCCGAGGGGCAGGGCGACCTGGGCGCCGGCCACGGCCCGGCGATCGCTCGCCTGGGACGGGTCGACGACTTCGAGGCGGCCGAGGACGGGCTGGTGCTGACCACCTTCCTCGACGGCGGGGTCTGCACGGCCGAGCGGCACACCCCGGCACCGGCCGCGCTGCTCCACCTGGGCGGCCTGTCCGGGTTCTGCCCCGATCCTTTCGGGCCGGTGACCTTCCGCGGGGTGCTGACCCGGGCCCTGGTCTACCCGACCGGCCGGGCCGCCCGGATCGTCGGCACCTGCGAGGGTGGCCCGGGGTGCCCGGACCCCTGGCCGGCCCCGCACCAGCTCACCGACCAGGAGCAGCCCCCGGTGGACCTGGCCACGCAGCCGGTGGCCGTGCACGTGCAGCTGTCCCCCCGGTTCCTGCCGCCGCCGCCCGAGCCTGACCCGGCGACCGAGGGCGAGGCGCCCGAGGGTCCGCAGGAGACCTACTGAGCCCACCCCCGGTGCGCGGTGCCGGGCCCGGCGTACCCGCCCCCTCCCCCGGCCGCACCCATGGACGCCGACCAGTTCCCACGTGCGTCAGATAACAAGCCCCCACGCCCCCGGGTCCACCCCCTGTGGTCGCCTTGCGGCTCCCCCACACCCCCGTCCGAACCAGCCCGCGCCGACGCCTCCACAGCAGTTCGCGGGCTTGCCCGCGCCGCCGGGCCGGCGCCTGCAGGGCCGCTGGCGACCACAGGTGCGCAGACGGGAAGCGTTAGGGCTTGTTATCTGAACAGGTGTCGGTGGGCTGCCATACCGTGAGGCGCGTGGACGTCCACCCCGCCCTGGCCGCACCCGCCGCCGCCTTGGCCGCGGCCGCCACCTCCGCACCCAAGGCCCGCCAGGTGACCTGGGTGGCCGCCGAGCTCACCCGGTACGCCCAGGACAACCCCCCGGCCCGGGCCACCACCGCCCACCTGCTCTCCCCCGGGTACCTGGCCGGGTACCTGGCCGCCGCCGACGCCGGCACCCTGCGGGTCCGCACCCCCGCCAAAGCCCACCCCGACCGCCCGCACCTGCCGGTCCCCTCCACCCTCGCCACCGCACGGGTGCGGCGCACCATCCTGTCCCAGCTGGCCGCCACCGCCGGCCTGCCCGACCCCCTCCCCGAGCCGCTGCCCGCTCCTGCGCCCGCGCCGCGCCCACCCACCCGGGCCGTGATCGACCTGCTCGACTGGCTGCGCGCCAACGCCACCTCCACCGACCCGGCCACCGCCGTCCCCGCCGCCCGGGCCGCCGCCATGCTCGCCCTCACCCTCGAGCTCGGCCTGCGCACCAGCGAGCTGGCCGCCCTGCGGGTCGACGACATCGCCACCGACCCCACCGGGACCACCACCCTCACCTACACCCCCCGGCCCCCCGCCACCCGCACCACCCCCGCCCCGCGCACGCTCCCCCTCACCTCCCCCACCGCCCACCTGCTGCGCACCTGGCTCAAAGCCCGCGAGCAGCTCACCGCCCAGACCCCCCGCACCACCGCCCTGTGGGTGTCCCTGGCCGCCAACCACGACGGGGAAGGCACCCGCCGCCCGCCCGGGATGCCGCTGCGCCCCGGCGGGGTGCGCCGCGCCTACGCCCGCACCGTCGCCGCGTACAACACCGCCCACGCCACCCGCCCCTGGCCGCACACGCCGCTGCCGGACACCCCCGGCGCGCTGCGCCCCGCACCGGCCACCGCCGACCCGGTCACGGCACAGGCCGGGGCATGAGAAGACCCCCGGTCCCGCGGGTGCGGGCCGGGGGCCACCAAGGGCGAGGCGGGGGCTCAGCGCCGCAGCGCCGGGCCGCCACCGAACGGCACCGGGCCGTTGATCTGACGGGCCGAGGACGCAGCCTCCAGCGCCGCCACGACGGCCTGGACCCTGGCGCGGATCTTCTTCCACACGGTCATGGGCAGGTCGCATCCTTCACAGCTCGAGGGTGGGGGTTTCGGCCGACGGCAACGTGCCGGGCCAGCAGGTCACCGTGCGCGCCCGGCCTCCCCGCGCAACCACCGCACGCGACACCCCCGGAAGAAGGGGAACCGCCCCGCCGGTCACACACGGTGCCGGCGGGGCGGGTACTGCGAGAGGGGTTCGTGTTGCGGGAGCCGCAGGGACTCAGCCGCGGGCGCTGAACAGCATCCCGGCCAGGGTGCCCTTCAGCTCCTGCGTGTACCGGGCCCGGTCGGCCTCGGTGATGGGGGTGTAGTCGACCATCGCGTCAGCCAGCGCCTGGACGTCCTTGACGTCGGTGGTGGCCGGGGCGGGGGCGGTCATCGTGCTCATGTCGGATCTCCTCCTGGAGGGGCTCGGTTGGGGTTGCCTTCGAGCACTGACCGTGAGCGCCCCCGCCCCCGGCGCAATCCCCCCGGTCCCCCCGCCGGACGGTAAGGTCACTGGCCGTTGAGGTAGTCCTGGTAGGCCTTCTGCTGCTCGGGGGTCAGCGGCTCCACCTTCGCCCCGATTGCCAGGCCCATCGGGTACTCATCGGGCCGGGAGTACGGGTTGTCCAGCAGCGCCCCGTCCGGGTCCAGCAGGTGCCAGTTGCCGTACACCCGCTCCAGCTGCAGCCGGCCCGCGCCCGGGGCGGTCTGCTCGGTGGTGGTGGTGGCGGTCACCAGCAGCGCCGCGGTGTACCGGGACAGCGTCACCGTCTTCCGGGTGCCGCGCTCGTCGACCACGTCCAGCTTCAGGTCGGTGTACGCCTCGGCCAGCAGCGCCGGCCCCGACGGCTCCACCACCGGGGTCAGCCGGGCCGCCTCGAGGGTGTAGGAGCGCAGCGGGTCCTCTGCCAGGCGCCACCCGCCGGGCAGGTCGGCGCTGCCAGCGCCCCACCAGAACAGCACCCCGCGCATCGTGTCGATCGCCAGCTCGTCCCCCGTGAACGCATCAGTGACCAGCTCCCGGGCCGCCGGGAGGGACTGCGCCCGCAGCCCGCCGGCCTTCAGGACCGCCAGTACCTCCTCAGGGCCCAGCTCCCGGGAGGCGTCGACCAGGGCCGCGTTGGCGCCCACCTGCCCGACCAGGTCGACGAAGTCGGTGAACGCCCCGTGCAGCTGCTCGTCGGTGAACGGGGTCTGCCCCACCTCGGCGGGGTGGAACTCGACGTCGGCGGTGTCCATGACCACCGGCTCCGCCGGGCCGCTCAGCGCTCCGGCGAACCTGTCCGGGGTGCCGGCGCCCAGGGCCGCGTTCACCCCCAACGTCACCGCGACCGCGGCCACCGCCGCGACCAGGACACCCAACCTGCGGCGCGAGGCGCTCCTGCTGCTCATACGCCCCGACCGTGCGCCCACCACCGCGCCCGGCAACGATCCCGGCCCCCACCAGCTCCCCGCGGGCTGGTGGGGGCCGGGGGCGGGGCGTGCGTCAGGACTTCTTCGGCGGCAGCGCGGTCCGGTTGTAGATCTCCTTCCCGGCCTCGTACGCCTTCTCCATCTGCGCCTTGGTCAGCACCTTGCGGTACACCGCGACGTTGTCGATGAAGCCGTGGAACCGCTCACCGGCCTCCCACCGGGAGGTCATCTGGTTGTAGCCGTTGTACCAGAGGTAGTTGCCTCGGGGCAGGCCACCGACGCGCAACGCCCGCTCGAACTTGGCGGTCACGTTGGTGCCGGTGTACCGGTTGGCCTCGGTGTCCTCACCGGTGCGGGTGGTGCAGGACTGGAACGCCTTGTAGAAGTCGATGATCTCCCGGAACTGGCCGTCCTGCTTGCGGCACTGCTGACCGTTGAACACGTACGCGCTGCCCGACCACTCCATCGTCTGCCGGCCGTCGACGTAGTGCTGGGTGCGCACTCTGCCGTTGGCGTAGTGGACGGTCAGGTGCAGCAGGTGCCAGCGCCCGCCCTTGAGCATGTTGTTCGCGCCCTCGGCGCCGCCGCGGTCGTGCTTGTCCTTGTTCAGCGACGGGCCGCCCTCGGGCAGGGACGGCGAGAGCCGGCCGCCGGCGAACATGCCGTTGGTGACGTACCAGCCGCCGGTCAGGGCGTCCCCTTCGACGTAGGTGGAGAAGTCGGAGATCCGGTCGTCGTACCCGCCGACTCCCAGGTGGTTGCCCGAGCAGATCGAGGTGTTCGTCGACCAGTTCTTCACCACCGTCTGGGTGCAGAACCGCCCACCCCACCCGGCGACCTCACCGGAGTGCACGCCGCGGCCGTTTTTGCCTGACCCGGCCGGGTGCCACACCCACGCCTCGATCGTGTACCCGGCGGAGCCGGCGTTGGACCAGGTGAAGGTGTCGTCGAACACGTGGGTGGTGGCGGTGTTCAGCACGTCCTTGGGCCGGGAGATCGTCACCGCCCGGTCCCGCGGGGAGATGGAGGTGTTCATCCCCTTGGCGATCAGGCCGACCGTGGCCGACTTGTCGATCGAGCGGGCCCAGGAGGTCTCCGCCCCCGAGGAGCAGGCGCCGGTCAGCGGGGCGATCGGGCAGTTCTTGGCGCTCCACACCTTCAGGTCACCGCCCTTGGAGGTGTCGCACAGGCCCTGGGCGGTCAGCTTGGCGCAGTTCTCCACCGAGGAGGCCCGGTCCAGCGCGCCGGACTCGGGGCGGAAGTTGTAGTACCGCAGCGGGCCGTGGGCGGCCACGACCATGTCGTAGCGGGACGGGGCCTTGACCGTGATCGAGTTCTTCGACACCGACCCGCCCGGGCCGTTCGCGGTCACCTTCACCTGGTAGTCCACGTTGTCGGACATGTCGGTGAAGTAGGTGACCCCGGCGTTGCCGGACCCGTCGGCGGTGACGGTGTGGACCTTGGCGACCGGGTTCTTGTGCGCGGCGTCGGTGCGGGCCACCTCGACCTTGAGCGAGGTCACGCACGGCACGTTGCCGGACACCGCCGGGTCGTTGCGCCACCCGTTGGCACCCCAGGACTGCGGGCGGTTCGCCTCGGGGGTCTTGACGTCCAGGACCACGTTGTTGCCGAACGTCCACCCGGCCGGGGTGGTGGACCCGGTCACGTTGTTCGGCCAGTTGTGGGAGGCCAGGGACCAGGTGCTGCCGGACAGCTCCAGGGAGCGCAGCTTGGGGTCGGTCGGGGCGGCCGGGGAGGTGCACTGGGTGCCGGTCGCGCCGTCGACGCTGGGCCCGGCGGCGTTCACCGCGTACGCCTCGAAGGAGTAGGCGGTCTGCAGGGCCAGCCCGGTGGACACCTTCACGGTAGCCGAGCTCGCGGTGGCCGGGAAGGTGGTGGTGGCGTATCTGGACCCCGTGAAGTAGGCCAGCTTGCCGTCCAGGGCCACCGGGCCGCCCAGGTCGGCCAGGACCGTGGACACCGGGGCGCCCTTGGGCACCAGCAGGTACCCGTCGCCGCCGTTGACCCGCCCGACGGTCGCCTGGATCGCGGCGCCGCCACCGGCAGGGGTCTCCAGCTTCAGGGTCGGGGCCTGCGGGGGCGTCATGGCGATCGCGGGAGCCGAGGTTGCGGTGGCGACACCGGCCGGCACGACCGGGGTGACCCGGTAGGTGTACCGGAAGCCCAGCTGCACGTCCTCGTCGGTCGCGGAGGTCCCGGTCACGGTCGTGCCGGCGGCCCGGTCAGCGCGCTCCAGCTTGTAGCTGTTCACGGTGCCGGCCTTGGTCCAGACCAGCTCGACCCACTGCCGCTGGAGGTGGGGGTCCCAGGCGGCCTTGGTGATCCGCGGCGGGGTGACGACCTTGACATGGGTGCGCCCGCCGGTGTGGGTGCGCCCGTCGGCGTCGGCAGGTGCGACCGCCTCGGCGGAGGTGTGGGTGACGGTGAACGTGCGGGCCTCGTACCGGCCGTCGCCGCTGGCCGGGACGGTGATCGTCTTGGTCAGCGAGGCCGACACCCCGTAGGAACGCTCGGTCGACAGCGGCACCGAGCCCAGGGTGGTGCGCAGCCCGGCGCGGGAGCTGTCGGTGTCGCTGGGTGCCGGGGACATCACGGTCCCGTCGCCGTTGTGGACCACCAGCTCCAGCCCGGGCACGTCCGGGGTCGCGGTGGCGGTCAGGGTCACGTCGGTGGCCGCCGCGCCGGTGGTGGGGGTGGCCACGGCGGCGTTGACGACCGGGTAGGCCGGCGGCATGAAGTCGGCGTCGGCGGACAGCTCGCTGGTGGTCGACCCGGCGGTCGCGACCACCTTGTAGAACCGGGTCTGCCCGGGGGCGAACCCGCCGGCGGGCCTGTCGATGAACTCCCGCTTGCCGGCGGCCGGCAGCGCACCGGAGACCGCGGTGTAGGACCCGGCGGCGCCGGTGTTCGACCCGTACACGGTGTAGCTGGTCGCGTTCGCGATCGGGTCCCAGGTGATGACGAACCCGCCGGCCTGCTCGGCGACGTCGGGCTTGCCGGCGGTGACCGTGGTCGACCCCTCCGCCAGGCGGGTGCGGGCGCTGGCCGGCTCGGACAGGGCCGAGCCGCCAACGGTGCGCGGGCTGGTCCGGTACCCGGCCGGGAGGGTCTTGGAGAACCGGTTGGTGGCCCGGACCGTGTAGGTGTACTGGGTGCCCGGCTGCAGGCCGGCGGTGTCGGTGTGGATGGTCTGGGTGCGCGGGGCCGGGTTCAGCACCGTGCCGGTGCCGTCCTTGGACCGGTACAGCTCGTACTCCAGGGCGGTCGGCACCTGCGTCCAGGACAGGTCGATCTGCGGGTCGAAGTCGCCGCCGGGGGTGGCGGTCAGCTCCGGGGCGCCAGGGGCCAGCAGCCCGGCGTCGGCCTTGCCCCAGGTGACCACCCCCTCGGCGTCGACGACACCGACCTGGTAGGCGAACAGGCGCTGGGCGCTGCCGGGGGCCGCCACGGCGGAGGGGTCGGCGACGGTGACGCTGGACTGGGCGGGGTTGACCGCCGGGGAGGGCAACAGGTCCCACCCGGCCGGCTGGGCGTCGGTCTCGGTGAGCGGGCTGGTGTGCACGGTCGGGGCGGCCGCGGAGGGGCTGGTCGCGGCGGAGCGGCGCAGCAGGTACTTGGTGGCGCCGGCGACGGTGGCGAAGGTGATGTTGAACCCCTGCCCGCCGGGGGCGTTCTCGACAGTGACCGCGGGCGCCTGCAGCGGGTCGCGGAACGGCTCCTCGTTAGAGCTCTTGTCCACGTCGACGCTGACCTCACCCAGGGACCGGGCGGGGGCGACGCACTTGGCGGTCGGGTTCACCTGGGCGGTCTGGTAGAAGAACGTGACCCGGTAGCTGTACCGGACCCCCGGCTCCCAGTCGCTGCCGTCGTCGATGAACTCCTGCTGCCCGTGGGCGCCGTCCTCACGGACGGGGGCGGCCAGCGGGTCAGGGGCCCGGGTGATCTCATACCCGGTGATCCCCGCCGGCAGGGTGAAGGTCAGCCGGACACCGCCGTCGTCGCGCTTCTCGGCGACGATCGGCATGGTGCTGGGGATCGTGGTGACCCGGGTGGAGGTGACCCACTCGGTGGCGTCCTCCTGGATGACCGAGACGGTGCCGTCCTCGCGGGTGACCAGCTGCTGGGGGCGGACCCGGAACACGTAGGTCTTGCCGTTGTCGAGGGTGCCGGCCGGCACGGTGTACTTGGTCGCCCGGGTGGTGCCCAGGTTCTTCCAGTCGTAGGTGTCCGGGGTGCCGGTGTCCAGGGCGTAGTGGACCTGGTACTGCACGTCCTTGGTGCGGGCGGCCGGGCTAGGCGGCCAGGCGACGTTGACGGCCGTGTCGACCCGGGACGGTTCGGCGACCACGCACGGGACGGTGTCCAACGGGGTCGGCTCGACCTCCTCACCGGGGTTGCACTCCAGGTCCTCCAGGTTGTACGGGGGACGGTAGGGGTCCTCGGGGGTTCCGGTGGCCCCGCCGGTCAGCTGCTCCCGCTTGTCGGCGACCTCCCCGGTCGCGCCGGTCTGGTTCAGGACGTTGACACAGTTGACGATGACCGCCGGGTGGCACCCCTGGGTCGTGCCGGTCTCGTACTTCCAGATCGCGTGGTGCTTCCCGCCCTTGATGTCGTCGACCAGGATGTAGCAGTGGTCCCAGTCGCCGTCGCTGGAGGCCAGGACGGCGAAGCCGGCCACCTGACCGGACCCGCGCAGGACAGCGACCTCGTACAGGTGCTCGGAGACCTCACCATCCTCCACGTCGGCGATGGCCAGCTTTTTGCCGTAGGCGTTGGTCGCTTCGCTGTGCATGGCCGCGACCAGCTCGGACTGGGCGGGGAAGCGCAGCCCGTTGCCGGAGGCGACCTTGCGGGCGTCGACCTGGGCGATGCCCAGGATCGGGAACCCGGCCCGGTCCTCCTGGCCGCGCTGCACGCTGTGGTAAGCGACCACCGCGATCGAGGACAGCACGGCGAGCACCACCAGGGTGACGATCACCTCGACCAGGGTGAAGCCACCACGGCGCCCACGCCGCAGCGTCGGGGAGCCCACGAGGGCGAACGGGGAAGGAGCAGACATGCCCTAGACAGTCCCCGCGACCAGGACCCAGGCAACACTTCCCGGGCAGGAGAACCACCCAGGCGAGCGGCCCGTGTTCAGGCCAGGACGCCCGAGCGCATCCCGACCGCGGTGGCGCTGGCCCGGTCCCGCACCCCCAGCTTGTCGAAGATCCGGGACAGGTGGGTCTTCACCGTCTGCGGGGAGATGAACAGCGCCTGGGCGATGTCGTCGTTGGTGTGCCCGGCCGCGACCAGCTCCAGCACCTGCAGCTCCCGCGGCGACAGTCTGCTCGAGGCCTCCGGCGGCGGGGCCGGGTGCTCCAGGGAGTGCACCAGCCCCTTGGTCGCCACCGCGTCCAGCCCGCGGCCGCCGGAGACCGCCTCGGCCAGGACCCGCTGCAGCTCGGCCGCGTTCACCGTCTTGTGCGCGTACCCGTCAGCGCCGGCCCGCAGGTAGCCCGCGATCACCTCCGGCTCGTCCTGGGCCGACAGCACCACCACCTTCGCCCCGGGACGGAAGGCGCGCGCCGAGCGCAGCACGTCCATACCGTCACCGTCGGGCAGGGTGTGGTCGACCAGGACCAGGTCCACCGGGTGAGCTTCCAGGGCCCGGGCCGCCTCGGCGGCGTCGGTGGCCATCGCGACGATGACGTACCCGCCGGCGGCGTTCAACCGCCGCTCGATGCCCTCGCGGACCAGCTCGTGGTCCTCGACCACGAGCACCCGCACCGGCTGCTGGGACTGCCCCATGCCACACACCCTTCGTCACTGCTGTCAGGCAACTAGCCGGTGACCGTCCCGGCCGCCCGGGGACTGTCAGCCAACCGGGCACCAGCCGTTGTCGCCTGAACGGGTGACCCAACCGCCAGTGAGGTGAAACACCCCACACCCGCCGCGGCACGGGCGGGTGTGGGGTGCTGGAAGAGGCGCGGGCCCCGCCGCTCGCAGGGGGACGAGGCAGGGCCCGCTGGGATCAGCCTAGCGTCAGCTGTCCCGGTCCGGGGTGCCGTACGACGGCGGCTGGCTCTCCGGGCGGCGCTGCTCCGGCTGCGGCTGTGGGGCCGTCCCAGGGCCAGCCTGCGCCGGGCCGCCCTGGGGCGACGGGGAGGGCTGGTAGGTGACCGGCTGGGTCGCCGGGGGCACCTGCCCGGCCGACCCGCCGGGCCGGAACGTCGGGGGCACCGGGCGTCCCGCGGGCCCGGCCGACGGGCCCGCCGCGGCCGGCTGGGTGCCGGTGAACGCGGCCGCCATCACCGAGGTGTTCTCCCCGATGCGGAACATCAGCGCGATCAGCTCGAAGGACATGCGGACCAGGACCAGGTACACCAGGGTCAGGACCGGCACCATGATCAGCGGGATGAGGATGCCGGCCCCGCCACGGGAGGCCGAGGCCAGGGCGACGAACCAGATCAGGCCGCCGACCAGGAGCAGGATGGTGAACACCGCGTAGATGATCTTGAGGAACTTCAACGTCAGGAAACTGGTGAAGTTGAAGTCGAACAGGGTCTGGAAGAACCCCTTGGACGTGTCGTTCATGCGCTGCCTTTCCTAGGCGTCGGGGACCGCCGCCCCCGCGATATCCAGTACCACCCCCTCGGTGGGTGACCACACCGTAGCGGGGTGCGAAGGGCCCGCCTAGCTGTTCCGCCTCGGACGGCGTGCGGCTCTTCCCACGACCGGGACGTCCGGGGAACCGCCCGAGCACGAGCCGGGCGATCGCAGTTTCGGGCAGGATCTGGTCGTGGCTGCTGGCGTCACTACGGGCCGCGACCCCCGGTGCCAGGAGCGCTGTACGAAGTCGCCTGGTCGGCGCGACCGAGGCCAGGCCTGTCCAGGTGTCGGGCGACCAAGCGATACTACGGCATCGCCGCCGAGCAGTCCATCGGGCAGCTCTTCGCGGCGGGCATCGTGCCGGGCATCGTCATCGCGGTCCTGTTCTGCGTCTGGGTCTACATCGCCCAGAGGATGGAGGACCGCAAGCCCCGCAAGGACCTCGGCTGGGGCGACATGGAGCACAAGGTCCCCGAGCGGAGGACCTACTAGTGGGCCGACCGCTTCGGGGCGCTGGCCAAGACGCTGCCGTTCGCCGTGCTCATCGTCATGATCCTGGTCGTGCTCTACCGGGGCATCGCGACCCCGAGCGAGGCGGCCGCGATCGGCGTGATCCTGGTCTTCGTCCTCGTGGCGCTGATCTACCGCGGCATCACGGGCCGGCAGCTGCTCGACGTGCTGCTGGAGTCGACCAACCAGAGCACGATGATCCTGCTCATCACCGCCTTCTCCGCGGTGATCGCCACGGTGCTGAGCTACCTGCGGGTGCCCCAGGACCTGGCGGCGGTCGTGACGGACGCCGACCTCAACAAGTGGGTCGTCCCGATCATGATCAACCTGATCCTGCTCGTCATGGGCTTCTTCCTGCCGCCCGTGTCGATCATCGTCATGACCACGCCGATCCTGCTGCCGCTGATCATGGGCCTCGGCTTCGACCCGATCTGGTTCGGCATCATCATGACGATCAACATGGAGATGGGGCTGATCACGCCGCCGGTGGGCCTGAACCTCTACGTCCTCAAGGGGATCGTGCCGCAGGTGCCGCTCAAGGAGATCCTCCTGGGCTCGCTGCCCTACGTGGGCGTCCTCGGTCTGGCGATCGCGCTGTTCTCGATCTTCCCGGACATCATCCTGTTCCTCCCGCGGCTGCTCTACTGAGCGGTCCTGGACGACCACGGAGGGCGGGTGCGCGGTTCGGCACCCGCCCTCTGGCGTCTCCCGGATCTCTAGATCTGCTCGCTGCTCCAGCGCCCCGGAGGGGTGCGGTCGAGCACCGTTAGCAGACCCGCGTCCTCGAACGCGGCCAGGGTGTCCGCTGGCCCCTGCGTAAAGTGCTCCCAACCCGTCTGGTGCGCTACCACGACGTGCCGCGAGCCGAGCACCTCCGCGGCGGCAGCAGCCCGCTCGGCGGAGAGGCTCAGGGGTCGTCCTCCGAACTTCGTGGACACGCTGGCCCGACCGGCAAAGAGGACCGCGTGGTCCACCGTGCCCATCCGGTCGCGGATCTGCGCCACGACAGCGAGCGAGGCGTTGTCGCCGCTGACGTAGATGCTCGGACCTGCCTCGACCCGCACCACGAATCCCGTCACCTCGCAGTTGACGAACCCATCGGCGTCGCGCTCCCCGTCGGCGGGGCCGTGCCGCGCGGGGACGGCCACCACCTCGACCCCGGGGCCGACCGTCCGTGCCTGCCAGGACGGGAGCCCGGCGGCGGGAGCGCCCAGGGTCGCCGCCGCAGACGGGGTCGTGAGCACGAGCGGGGAGGACAGGGCGACCTCCCGGCCGAGGCGGTCGAGATTGTCGGCGTGCGCGGCGTGGCTGAGGAGCACGACGTCGATGCCGCCGAGCTGCTCCGGTTGCACGGCCGGGCCAGCGGTCTTGCGGAGAACACCATGGTGCGAGGGCGGGTCGAAGGTGGGATCGGTCAGCAGCCGCAGACCACCGACCTCGACCACGACGGTGGGGCCTCCAACCACCATGTACCGGACGCCTGCGGGCACGGGTGCTCCTCTCGACTCTGCGGCGACCCGGCGCCGGTCCCGCCTGTCGGAGAGTCTGTCGCGGTCCACGGGCCGCCGAGAGTGTCGACGGAACTCGACAACAGCGATTCTCTTGTCACCGCACCCGCCGTACCTATGGACTGCGCTTCGTGGTCGGCTCGGTCCGGCCCGTCCCGCCCATCTCGACACCAGGAGTTCCCTGTGCCCGACACCTACCCGACCGTCAAGGTTGCTGCCGTCCACGCCGCCCCGGTGTTCCTCGACCTAGACCGCACCCTCGAGAAAGTCGAGCGTCTCGTCGCCGAGGCCGCGGGCGAGGGGGCCGAGCTGGTGGCGTTCGGAGAGGTCTTCGTCTCGGGCTACCCCATCTGGGCCGGGGTTCGGCCACCGATCGACACGCACGACTTCCACGAGCGCCTGGTGCGCTCCGGAGTCACCGTCCCCGGACCGGACACCGACCGCATCGCGGCCATCGCCCGCCGCCACGGAGTGGTGCTCTCGATCGGGGTGAACGAGGTGTCCGCCCACTCTCCCGGCCAGGTATGGAACTCCAACCTCGTCTTCGACCGTCGGGGCACCTTGGTCAACCACCGCCGCAAGCTCGTCGCGACGTGGTACGAGCGGCTCACCTGGTCCCACGGCGACGGGGCCGACCTGCGGCCGGTCGACCTCGACGGCTGGCACCTCGGTGTGCTGATCTGCGGTGAAAACACCAACACGCTCGCCAAGTACGCCCAGGTGGCCCAGGGGGAACGGCTGCACGTGGCCAGCTTCCCGCCCAGCTGGCCCTTCGACGGCCGCGACGGCGCCACACAATACGACCTCACGGACGCAATCCGGCTGCGGACCGCTTCGCACTCGTTCGAGGGCAAGGTGTTCAGCGTCGTCGCCTCCACCACCATGGACCAGGCCGCCCTCGACGAGGTAGCCGGGCATGACGACCGGGCTCGCGACCTGCTGTCCAGCGTGCCCACGGCCTCGATGATCATCGGTCCCCGTGGTGAGACCTTAGCCGGCCCGCTCGTAGAGGGGGAGGGCATCCTGTACGCCGATGTCGACCTGTCCGAGGCGATCGTCCTCAAGCGCGCGCACGACGTGGCCGGCACCTACAACCGCTTCGACGTCTTCGACCTGCGAATGAACCAGCGCCGCCTCGTCCCCATCACGGTCGCCGGGATGGACCCCACTCTCGAGCCGCGCGACACGGTGACGATCGGCCGCGACGCGGAAGTCGGCGCCGGAGACTAATCGCCCTCCCCCTCCCGCTCGCCACGGGACGGTGCACCGGCGCACCGTCCCGTGGAGAGCGGCACCACCACGACGGAGCCCATCTCGTCCCGCCGGAGCCCATCCAAGGAGTCCCCTGAAATGACCCGTACCACCTCGACGGCGACCACCCGTCCCGACTACAACGACCCCGAGTTCCGCAAGAAGGGGCGCAACGCCATCGGCGCGGCGATGTTTGGCTTCTTCGTGGACATGTACGACGTCTACCTGCCGGTGATCGTGCTCGCGCCGGCGATGGTCTACTTCTCGGCGACCGGCGCCTCCGGTATCGACATGGCGGTCTTCTCCACCCTGATCTTCGTCGCCTCGATCGTTGGGCGCCCGCTCGGATCCCTCATCCTCGGTCCCTTGGGCGACACCCTCGGCCGCCGGAAGGCGACCCTCATCGCGGCTGCAGGGTCCGCGGTCTGCACGGGTCTCATGGCGATCCTGCCGGGCTACGCCACGCTCGGGGTGTGGGCTCTCGTGATTCTGATCGTCCTGCGCCTGCTCGACGGCATCTTCCTCGGCGGTGAGTACAGCGCCGCGAATCCCCTCGCTATGGAGTACACGCGCCGGGAACGCCGCGGAGTCGTGGGTTCCATGATCAACATGGGCTATCCCCTGGCGCTCGCCACCATCACGCTGGTGACCATCGCGACGATGCACTTCTTTCCGGTCGGTGACGCCAGTGCTCCTTACTCCGTGTGGGGCTGGCGCATTCCCTTCATCATCGGGTTCGTGCTGTGCTCCTCGCTGTTCTTCTACTACCTGACCTCCGTGCCGGAGTCGGAGATCTGGACGAAGGTCCCCGATCGCAAGGAGCACCCGCTCAAGGAACTGTTTTCCGCGGCCCACGCCAAGTCGATGGGCATCGCCTTCCTCGTCGGCACGGGCGCATGGCTGACGCTCAACGGCTCCATCGGCATGTTCTCCAGCCACTTCCGACGCCTAGAGGTGTCGGACAGCACGATCAATACGGTCCTGCTCGTCGCTGCCCTCATCGGAGCCTCTCTCTTCCCGCTCATCGGCGCCGCCGGCCAGCGGTTCGGCCGGCGCTACGTGATCATGGGCATCGGTCTGGCCTGCCTGGTCTTGGGCTCGGGTTGCGTCGCACTGGCGGTGGGCAACGTAGGCTCGAGCTCCTTCATCCCTCTCGCTGTGCTGGGACTGCTGCCCGGGCTGACCATCTGGGCCATGATCACCGCCTTCCTCATGGAGCTCTTCCCCACCTCGGTGCGGGCCAGCGGCTACGGCGTCGCATACACCCTCCCCAGCATCGTTCCGGCCTTCTACGGCTACTACATGGTGTGGCTGGGCGACGTCATGAACTACGACTACACGCCGGTGGTCATCGGCGGGCTCGGGGCGGTCTGCCTCATCATCGGTGGCTTCGTCGCCAAGGACCTGCGCCACGTCGACCTCGACGACATGTAGCCCGGTCGGTCCCGTGACGAGGGGGACGGGCGGGCACCCGCGAGGGCACGCCCGGCCCCTCGATAGACTCTGCGTCGGCCCGGAGCGACCCGCTCCCCTTGTCTGGAGGTGCCGGTGACCGTCCCGCCCGAGAACCACTTGTGGCGCCACCTGGTGGACGCGGGGCTCGAAGCCAAGGAGGCACGCCTCTACTTGGCGGTGCTTGAGCATGGCCGGCTGTCGGTCGCCGCCGCCGCGGAACAGGCCTACATCTCCAGGTCCAACGCCTACGACGTCGCCAAGCGACTGGCCCGGCAGGGGCTGGTGCAGTTCGTCGAGGCACCCGACGACGCAGAGGGGCGCAGCCGAGCCCTGTTGCAGGCCAACGACCCGGGGGTGCTGCTCGCAGCAGTCGACCAGCGCCGCGGCCGGATCGAGGCACTGCTTCCTCGTCTGCGGGCTATCCAGCCCAAAGGGCGACTCCCCCGGGTGCGCTACCTCGAGGGCGCCGCCGGGATCCGTACGGCCCTCTTCGAATCCCTGGAGTGGGCGTCGCCCATCTACGGCATCCTCTCGATGGCCGACCTCATCCAGGTGCCAGGCGCGGAGGCGATGGCCGCCTACATCGAGGGACGGCGCCAGCGCCAGCTCGAGCTACGGGTCGTGCGGTCACCTCTCAAGGAAGCGTCGCTGGACTGGCCGACGAGCGAAGACGACTACCGAGTCGTGCGGCTGGCCCCAGCGCCGTACGTCTTCACGATGACGACCCTCATCGGGGAGCACACAGTCTCCACGCTCTCTTCCGCTCGCGAGCACTTCGCGATGGTCATCGAGAGCGACGAGTACGCCGAGCAGCAACGTCACCTCTTCGAGATCCTCTGGGACGCGAGCACCCCGCGCTAGGTGTACTCGCCGACCGGGCTCCACGGCATACCCTGGCGTCGTGCGCGACCCCGAGATCACGCTCCGCTTCCTCGCCGCCCCGACCGACGCCGGTCAGTCCGGCAGCGTGAGCGCGGGCCGGGTCCTCGAGTGGATCGGCAAGGCCGGGTATGCCGCGGCCGCCCGATGGAGCGGGGCTACACGGTCACCGCCTACGTCGGCAACGTGCGCTTCAACCGGCCGGTCGAGGTGGGCGACCTCGTCGAGGCACGGGCGCGGGTCGTGCTCACCGGGCGCACGAGCATGCACGTCACGGTGCAGGTCAGCTCGGGCCCGCCGACGACCGGTGGCCTGGAGCCGGCGACGCAGTGCCTGATGATCTTCGTCGCGGTGGACGGCGAGGGGCGGCCGACCCCGGTGCCGACGTTCGAGCCGCGCTCCATGGAGGAGAAGCTGCTGGAGCAGTGGGCGCATCGCCGGGCGGAGGTGCGGGCCGAGGTGCAGGCGGCCATGGAGCGGCAGACCTACAGCGACGCGGGCACGGCGCCACGGGAGGTGCTGCGCTTCCTCGCGGCGCCGACCGACGTCAACTGGGGCGGCAAGGTGCACGGCGGCATCGTCATGAGGGATCGACGAAGCCGCGCACGTGCTCGTCACGCGGTGGACGCAGAACCCGCGCAACGTCGCGATCTTCACCGGCGGCGTGCGGTTCTACCAGCCGCTGCGCATCGGCGACCTGGTCGAGGTGGAGGCCAGGCTGCTGCATACCGGGCCGCACTCGATGCACGTGGGCGTGCACGTGCGCTCCGGCGATCCGGCCACCGGCGAGCTGCACCAGACGACCTTCTGCCGGACCGTCTTCGTCGTGCTCGACGACTCAGGTCGGGCGGCCGAGGTGCCGCGCTGGGAGCCGGTGAGCGAGGAGGACCGGGCGCTCGACGAGCACGCGGTCGAGCTGGTGCGGATCCGGCAGCGCTTCGGGGAGTGAGCGGGCCCGGCGCCGCGTGGGCGACGCCGGGCCTGTCGTCCTGGACCGCGGCGGATCAGACCTCGGTCTCGAGCAGCTCGCGCAGGTTGTCGTCGAGCTGGGTGAGGTAGGTCTCCTCGAAGCCGAAGAGACCGAAGTGGCCGGCGATCGAGGGCAGCACGCGCAGCTCGCTGCCGGGCGTGAGCTCCTGCTCGCGGCGGCAGTCGCGGACGGGGAAGAACATGTCCTCGTCGATCGGCATGACGAAGGTCTTGGCGGTGATGCGCCCGCGGGCCGCCGCGAGGTCGCCGCCGGTGTTGCGGGCGACGTCGCCGCGCTGCCACTTCCACGCCATCGACAGCAGCGCGTTGGGGTCCATCGCGGCGAAGGTCGGCCGCAGGAAGCGGTCGCGGAACTCCTCGAAGGTGTCCCAGGTGACGTCCGGCAGTTCCACGTTGCGCCAGAACTCGGTGCGCCAGAACTCCGCGCACTACGCCAGGCCGGCGCTGCCGCCGGTCACCGACGCGGGCAGCGCACCCGCGGCGAAGACCCCGAAGGGCGTCTCCGTGCGCCGCACGGTCGAGGGCGCCGAGGTCCGCTGGCACCAGCAGAGCGGCCCCGCCGACAGCGCCGTCTACCGCGTGCGCGGCGTCGACGCCCCGGGCCGCAGCGGCAAGGTCGACGCGTGCGCGGCGGTGTCGGAGGACAACCTGGTCGCCGTCGTCGGCCACGGCACCACCTCGTGGGTCGACCCCGACGCGCAGCCCGGTGACGTCTACGTCGTGACCACGCTCGCCGACGACAACACCCGGAGCGCGCCCTCGCGCCCGACCCGCGGCCTGTGAGGACGGTGAACGGATGACGGTGGAGATCCCCCGGACGCGCAAGAGCGACACCGTCCGGGTCCAGCTGGAGGAGCTCATCGGGCAGCTCTCCCCCGGCGAGCCGCTGCCGGCCGAGCGCGAGCTCGCAGCGCGGCTCGGCGTGGCCCGGATGACCCTGCGCCGCGCGGTCGACTCCCTCGTCGCCGAGCACCGCCTGCTGCGTCGCCCCGGGGCCGGCACCTTCGTGGCGCCGCCCCGGGTCGACCAGCGCCTGTCCGCCACGTCGTTCTCCACCGACATGCGCTCGCGCGGGATGGTCCCGGGCGCGCACACGGTCCACGCCCGGCTGCAGCCCGCCGGCATGATGCTCGCCTCCGTGCTGGAGATCCGGCCGCACGCCATGGCCCTCAACGTCCGCCGCGTGCGCACCGCCGACGGGGAGCCGATGGCGCTGGAGGACCTCCACGTGCCGGGCGACCTCGTGCCCGGCCTCACCGGCGAGGACCTGGAGAACTCCTCCTTCTACACGCTGCTCGAGTCCCGCTACGGGCTCACCATCGCCTCCGGCACCCAGTCCGTCGAGCCGCACCTGGTGACGGACGAGGAGGCCGAGCTGCTGCATACCTCGCCCGGGTCGGCGGCCTTCCTCTTCGAGCGCACCTCGCGCCTCGAGAGCGGACGGGTCGTCGAGTTCGTGCGCTCCGTCTACCGCGGCGACCGCTACCGGATCGTCGTCGACCTCAAGCCCACCACTCCTTCCCCGATCTCCGGCTGAGCCGGACCACCTGAGAGGACACACCTCATGACCCGCACCTCGCGCAGCACCCGACTCCTGGCCCTGGCGGCCGGGGCCAGCCTGGCGCTCACCGCCTGCGGGGCGACTCCGGCGGCGACGACGCGGCCTCGTCCGGCGGTGGCGCCGGCGAGACCCTCACCGTCTGGATCATGGAGGGGACCAACCCCGACGCGACCCCCTTCTTCGAGGAGGTCTCCGCGGCCTTCGAGGAGGAGACAGGAGCCACCCTCGACATCCAGTTCGTGCCGTGGGCCTCCGCCCACGACCAGTTCACCAACGCCATCGCCGGCGGCACCGGCCCGGGGCCGAGGTCGGCACCACGTGGACGCCGGAGTTCGGCGACGCGGGCGCCCTCATGGACCTGTCCGACCAGATCGGCGAGGCGGGCCTGAGCGGGGGCGGGTTCGGGCCGATCAGGACACGCTCACGGGCCCACCGGCATCAGCAGCAGCTCCATCACGGTGTCGGTGCACACCCCGGCCGCCGCCTCCCGGTCGATCTGCTCCGGACCGACGTAGTCGTCCCCGACGAAGTACACCTCCCAGGCCAGCTCCTCGCACTTCTCCCTGGCCCGGCGCTCCATGTTCGCCTCCCCGCCGGCCTCCTCCGGGGTGGACCACCCCTCGAAGATGGCAGTCATGAACGCCCGGGAGGCCATCCGCTCCCCCGCCTCACGGGTCTTCTCATCCGGCCCGCCGAGCGCGAGTGTGATGACGACCGCGGCCACGACGACCAGGGTGCCCATGGTGATCGGGAACCAGTACTTGCGGGCGAACGCGGCCGCCTCCCCCTGCTGCCGGTGCGCCCCACCCCCGCCCTCGGGCCCGGTCGCCGGCCCGGGTGCGGCGGGGCCGTCCCCGGCCCACGTCGCGGTCCCCTCGGCGGGACCACCCAGCCCGGCCCCGGTCGGGGCGGACACCGCCCCTGTCGGTTGCAGGGTCACGGTGGCGGGGTCGACGGTGACGGTGCCTCGGATCCGGCCCGGCACCCACGCGGTTCCGTCCCAGTACCCCAGGAACGGCCCGGTCGGGTGCGGGTACCACCCGGCCGGCCACGGTCCCGGTCCCGGGTCGGCTACCGGCGCCCCGGTGAACTCGGTCCCGTTCCACCAGCGCACCGTCCCCGGGCCATCCGGTGCCCACCCGCGCGCGGCGTCGCCCTTGTGTTCTCCCTCGGTCATGGCCGGACCCTAGCGCCTGCTGTCAAGGTCCGATCAAGACCTGCCGGAGCCGGGGGTACCGCCCCTGACCAGCCGCGAAGCCGCCCGCGCCGGAGGCCCCGGCCCGTGGGAACGGCGACGATCAGGGAAGGCGCGGCTACCCTCCCGCGATGTGACGATCACCGTGAGACAGCTCCTGTTCGTCCTGGGCGGCGCTCTGATGGCGGTGGGCCTGGTGCCGGGGTTCGCACCGGTCAGCGCCGACGGCGGCTCGTGCGGCGGGGTGTTCACCGGCGACCAGGCCCTGTACCGGTAGGGCCTGTACCGGTCCATGACCGGCAAGGACCCGTTCGCCTTCCAGGCCGGGTGCACCGACGCCCGGGCCTCACGCACCACCCTCACCTGGGCGTTGCTCGCCCCGGGGATCCTGTTGGCCGGGGCGGGGTTGCTCGTCTCCCCCGGGCCGAAGCCGGACCCGGCCGCGAACGCACCCGGGTCCGGCGCGGGCTCGACGGCGAGCGCCTCCTCCGACCGGGACTCGAAGCCGGACAGCTGAGCGCAGACAGCAAGAACCCCCACCGCGGCGAGCGCGGTGGGGGTTGAGCCTGTGTAGTGGTGCTTCCCCGGTCAGGCGCGGACGGCCTTGACCGTGACCAGGGTCCCGTCCAGCTCGGTGGCCAGGACCGACCAGCCGGCGGCGTCGGCGACCTCGGCCAAGGTGGGGGCGTCCCAGCCGCCCTCCGTGTCCTCGGTCGGGTGGACCGAGGCGACCAGCCGCCCGCCGGGGGCGGTCGCGTGGGCCATCTCAGCCAGGGCGGCCTCGGCATCGTCGACGTCCAGGCCGTCCAGCACCCTCCCGGCGTACACGCCGGCGAACACCACGCCCGGGGACGGTGGGGTGCCGGTCAGCGTCGCCCGGGTCGGAGCCAGGCCCGCCAGGGTCAACCAGGTGGCGTCGTCAGGGTCGGCGACCAGCACCGGGGCGCCCGGGCCGACCTGGGCGGCGAACACCGCCAGCGAGCTCACCGGGTGAACGGCCCGGGTGGCCGGGCGGGGCAGTGTGATCGTGCTCATCGGCGAGCATTCCTTCCTGTGTTGTCCAGCGCGTGCCGCAGGACCGTGCGAGCACCCCGGCCCCCGGCAACCTCCGTCGCCCGCACGCCCTGGGGGACAGGTCGAGGGCCCTGCCACCAGGCGGCGGCAGGGCCCTCGAGGGGTAGGTGCGTTTCGGTTTCCTGACGCGACCGTTCACGCGGTGCGCGCCACCAGCTCGGCGACCTCACCGGCCGTGAGGAACCCGCGGGCGATGAGGATCTCCCGGTGCGCGGCCAGCTGCTCGGCCGTCATCGCGTCCGAGGCGACCACCGGGACGGTGACCGTGGTGTCGGTCGCGGAAAGGTAGGCGGTCAGCCCGCCACCCTCGCAGCAGCCGGTGTCGATGTCGATCACCTCACCGGGGACGTGGTCGGGCCGGTCCGGGTCGACCGGGGCCCGTCGCCGCGACGGGGTGGGGACCACCACGTGGCCGTGCACCAGGGTCTGGGACCCGGTCCACTCCCACGGGGTTCTCGCCGCCCGGGTGTACATCGCGAACGTGCGGGTCTTGTTGTCCGTGCGGAACAACCGCTCCTCGATCATCGCCGCGTGCGCCACGACCACGCCCGGGAACACCAGGTGCGACGGCAGCCGCCCGAAGGTGTTCACGATGTCGGCCTTCAGGCGGGCAGCGTCCGGCTGCGCCTCGATCTGCGCCAGCGTGGCCGCCAGCCCCACACCCGGTTCCTTCCCGGGATCCAGCAGGACCCTGACCATCTTCCGGTTGTGGTTGGAGTCGACCATCATCGCCCGGCCCGTCTTCAACGCCCACAGCCACCAACGGATCACCTCCACCGAGTGCTGGCCCTTGTCGTGGATGTCCCCGACGGAGACCAGGAACACCTCCGGGTTCGACAGGTGCTCATCCGTGCCGAGCTCACGCAGGAGGTTCTTGAACGTCTCCCAGCAGCCGTGGATGTCCCCGACGACCGTCACCGGTGCGGTGATGCGCCTGGCGTCCGGGCCGGACGGGATCAGCTCCACCACGGTGCCCTCGTGCCAGTCGGCGACCACGTCGAACCCCAGGTCGAACAGCACCTGAGCGGTCAGGGTCGTGTACTGGGCGTGCGAGGCGACCACCTTGGCATCCGGCACCCGGTTGTCCCGGGCGGCGTTGTTGGCCAGGGCGAACTCCACCGGCACATCGGCACCATCGGCAGCGACCCGCCGCAGCGCGACCGCGGCCAGCCCGGCCGCGTGAGCCCGGTCCACCTGGGCGCGCAAGTCGTTCACGTCCAGCTCGGCCGGCTCGTAGAACCACGACTCACCCGCAGCCAGGGTCGTGTTCGCCGCGGCGTCCACCAGGGCGGTCACCTTCTCCTCGAAGTGACGGCAGGTCGCCGGCACCACCTTGTGGGCGATGTCCGGGCAGTCCTTGGCGAACAGGGTCCGCAACACCGCAGGGGAGGTAACGGCCCGCTCAACCAGGCCACCGGCACGCAGCTTCTCACTCAGAACGCTGGTCTTCCCCGAGGCGGTCGGGGCGATGGCAACCAACGCCCCAGTCGGTAGGCGCAGGGTGCTCCCCCGCGCATGAATCGGATTCGGCATCGAAGCCTCCTCGGGTCTCAGGTCCACCCCACACGCAGGCCCGGCACAGCGGGGAACGCGTCACGGTGGGTGGACGAGGTCGTTTGTCTTCTGGCCCGCACCGTGCGCGGGAACCCCGCCCCCGCAATGGCCCTCAGCAGCACGCGCCCCCAGCGGCCACAGCCGGCGACTGCACCACGACCCCCGCGCCGTCACCCTCACCCCCACCAACAACCCCCAGGACCCCACACCGGACACCACCCGTGGTGCGACACCCGCCCGGCACCACGGGCACCCACCCCTGCCCAGGAACACCAGGACGCCTCTCGGGCAGGAGGCCCATCCAGGGGGCGTCGTCGGCGACTGCACCCGTGGCCCGGTCCGGCACCGTCCCTACCCATGAGCGAGACCACCACGAGCACCCGGCCCGGCCCCGAGGGGCCCCTGCGGGTGCTGCACGCCGCGAACACCCTGGCTGCCCACGCCGACGGCGACCGCCTCGACGAGCTGACCGTCACCTGGTTGCGCACCCGCGCCGGGCAGGCCGCCACCCTCCCCCCACCCACCCAGGAGACCCACCTGGCCGACGCGCTGCGCCTGGCCGACCTCATCCTGGCCGACCCCCCGATCCCCGGCCGGGACCGTCAGATGGCCCAGGCCCTGGTCCTCATGCGCCCCGGCGACCCCGACGGCATCACCGGCGGCCTCGACCTCGACGACGAGCTCGAGGACGGCCCCGCCGGCGCCGAGGACCACCTGTGCGACGCCGGGGACTTCTCCCGGGTCCTCTGCGCCGACCCGTGCGAGTCGATGCACTCCTACTGCACCCGCTGCGGGAAGCGGCAGGACCCGTGCGCGCACGACACCGACCTCCTGGCTAGCTGACCAACGGAAGGACCCATCCGTGCCCGACACCGCCACCGTCAACCCCGCCCACGCACGGCAGACCTGCCTGGCCCACCTGCGCAGGGCCACCCGGGACCTGCACCGGTCCCTGGACCGGCTCGCAGTGGAAGCCGCCCGCCACGCAGACGCGGTCGCTGCCGGCCGCTACCCCGGCGGGGCGCACTCCCTGGCCGCCACCGCCACCGAGGCGGCCGAGCACGCCGCCCGCCGCGCCACCTACTGGGAAGCCGCCGCCATGCTCGGCATCCCCCTCGAGGAGATCAACGCCACCCTCACCCTGCGCGGCCCCGACGGCTCCTGAATCTCCCCTGGCCGGGCTGCGGGGTGACTGCCTCACGCCCCGGCTCGGGCACCACTGGAACCGACCCCGCCCCGCCAGCAGAAGGACCGGCCGTGACCGACAAGACCCCCGCCCAGGCCGCGATGGACCGCGCCCAGGCCGCCTACGACAGGGCCCGCAACCTGCACACCGCCCTGCGGTACGTCGCCAGCACCGTCACCACCGACCACCCCGCCGGCGCCCTGGTCAACCCCGCCCTGGGCCTGGCCGACACCGATCTGCACGCCGCCCGGGACGCCCACAGCCGCACCTATGCCGCCGCCGCGCAGTACCCCGACGACTCCACCGAGCAGGCCACTGCCCTGGCCGAGCTGGCCGACCTCGCCGAGCAGGCCGCCGACCGGCTCGCCGAGCTCACCACTCTCATCCTCCCCGCCCTCACCACCCCCGCCGGCGTCGACCGGGACACCGCCGAGGCCACCGCCCGGACCCGTCTCGGACAGGCTGCACCGCACCTGCCCGGCACCCCGGCCTGGCCCTGATCTGAACCCGGGACGGGGGCCGCGCCGGTCCGGGAACCCCGGTGCCTGCCCTCCGTGGACGTGCCTGCCCGGCGATCAGGTCATGGGGCTCCACGGTGGGACTCATGCCTAGGGGATCGACCACACCACCGGGACCGGTCGAACGAGCCGTGGCGGACATGTTGGGCGCACGGATGCGCAGACGGGGGTGTCCAGCCGCGCCGCCGCCGCCGCCCCCTACGTCGGGGTGTCCAACACCCGGCTGTCCAAGATCCTGCGCGGCCTGTCCGCCCTGACCGTCACCGAACTGGTCACGCTCTGCGAACTGCTCGACCTCGACCCCGCCCGGGTACTGCGCACCGCCCAGGCGAGCCTGGAAGACATCCACCCCTACCCGGTCGCCCACGCCGGCACCGAACAACCTGACGATCCCGAGGACATCTGACCCGCGAGCGCGGGCGCGACTGCCGGTGTGGGCCGGCCCGGCACCATCCCCGGTGCACGCCACCCCGCACCGGACGAAAGGCACGACCGTGACCGACAACCCCACGCGTAACGAGCTCCTCACCGAGGAGGAGTACCAGGCCCTCGAGGACGGCTTCGGCCACCTCGACACCCGCCACGAAGAGGGGTACACCCCCGCGACCGTCTACAACGCCCAGTGCACCGCGTGGCGCAAGATCGTCGCCGTCCTCGCCCCGCAGCACGCCACGGACGCCACCCGGGCCCCGGCCGTGCAGGACGCTGCCGAGGACACCGCCAACGCCCTGGCGGTGCTGTGCGCGAAGGCCGGGATGCCCGTCATGGCCGGCATCTACCAGGTCCTCCTCGACCGGGGCTCCCTGGCCGCCGACCACGTCGCCGGCATCACCGAGACCGACGTCGAGAACGACTGGGCCGTCGTGTGCCGCTCCGGCATCGACGCCCTGTGCGGCAGCTACGAGCGCGGCATCTGACTGCCCGCCGGCCACGCCCCGGCACCGTCCAGATCAACCCTGGACGAAGGAGCCGCCCGTGACCGACACCGCCACCCTGGTCAGCAGGGAGTTCACCACCGCCCGGGACATGCCCGACGCGGTCGCCGGGCTGCGCCAGCCCAAGGGGGTCCGGGCCACCGTCATCCTCGAACGCTCCTACGCCCAGGGTGAGTGGCGGCGGGTCCACACCGGGTCCCTGTCCTCCGCCCGCGCCCTCGTCAACGGCCTGGGCGACGCACCCGTCCCCGGCCGGTTCCGACTCATCGTCGAGCTCCCCACCCCGTGACCGCTACCACCGACCAGAGAGCTGTCGAGCGCGCCCGTGCCGGGCTGCTGTTCCTCCACGGAACCACAGCCCAGCTGAGCCCCGGTGACCAGCTGCTGCCCGGCGCCCAGACCGGCCGGCAAGTCCACTTCCGCGGCCACCACGTCGACGCGATCGACCCGGTCAGGTGGAACCACGCCCACGCCACCCAGGCCCGTGGCCCCGACCCCAGCTCCCCCGTCCTCATGCGGGACCTGGCCCTGGAATGGGCCGGGATGGCCGCCGTCGTCTGGTGCGACGAGGACCACCCCGAGCTCGACGAGACGTACAACCACCACGACTTGGCCCTCGACCACCCCCACCGGCCGCTGCCGTGCCTGCGCGTCTACACGGTCACCCCCGACGACCCGGCAGCCGTAGAACCTGACGGGTCCACTGACGTCGGCGCCGAATCCGTCCGGTTCCCCACCGGGACCGTCACCGCCCAGGTCCGCCGTCACGTCGACGACATCGAGACCCTCTACACCCACCTGTGACCCTGAGCCGACGAGGGACGCTTCCACCGTCAGACCCACCAGGCACGATCGAAACGAGAGGGGCCGCCCAGGGGAAGGGCGCGGCCCCATGGACCAGGAAGGGGCGCCATGACCGCCGCCGCGCACACCCCACCGACCACCGACCCCACCTGGGCGCCTCGCCGAGCTCTCGCCGACGCCGCCGACCGGGGCCTGGCCCCCGAGAAGTACCGAGCAGCTGCCACACGCTTGCTCGACCACCCCGGCGACCTCCTCGCCGTCCTCACCGACGCCGGCATCCTGCAGCACCACACCCGTGCCGCCGTCACCTCCTGGGCCGGCTCCACGGTCAGCCCCGACGGCACCTACAAGGTCACCGGCGCTCACCACACCGAGCACCAGTACGCCACCAGGTGGACCCGCACCGACCCCGCCGCCGACACCCGGTCGTGAGACCAGCCACCTGACCCACCTGCGGCACGACCGCCGGCCGCGACCCACCCCAGCACGGCCAGATGCGCCAGGGTCACGATCCCGTCACGGTTCCCAGCCGGCCATGCCCGCCCGGGCGAGCACCGGCTAGCGTGACCGGCGCGCCATTGAGAGGCGGCGCACACCCACACGAAGGGGACCCCCATGAAACGCGCCGCCGCCACCATCACCGCCCTGCTCCTGCTCGCCGGATGCTCCAACTCCCCCGACAGCCAAGACCCCGGAGCCCCAGCAGCAGAGGACAACAGAGGAGGCGGAGGCGCGGACACCCCCATCACCCCGCTCCCCCTCGACACCAACGGGGTCCTGGGCGGCAACACCTCCCTCACCGACCTGCCCGCCGGCGAACCCGGCCAGATCTCCGCCGTCAGGGTCTCCGACAGCACCGCCCTGTCCGGCTCGGTGCCGTTCATCTTCCGGAACAACACCGACGAGACGATCGCCCACGTGAACGTCACCGCCACCATCCGGGACGCCGACGGCAAGCTCGCCGCCTCCGGCGACAACCAAGGCACCGCCCCCGCCCAGATCCCACCCGGCGGCCTCGGCATGTCCTACCTGTACATCGGGGACGCCGAGCTGCCCGCAGACGCCGACATCGAGTTCACCTTCTCCCCCTCCCCCGCCGACACCTCCCCGTTCAACACCGGCGACCTCACCGTCACCGAGCTCGAACCCACCAACGAAGGCATCGTCGGCGTCGCCACCAACCAGACCGACGGCACCCTCTCCGGTCCCTACTCCATCTGGATCTACTGCTTCGACGACAACGCGATCGAAGACGTGCGCACCGGCTTCGGCAACGAGGACGCCGACACCCCGCCCGGCGGGACCGTCTCCTTCAGCGAACGGCTCCCGGACGGCTGCACCGATTACCTGGTCGGCGTCACCGGCTACTTCACCGGGTAGGACACTCGACAGCGCACAGCCCCGCCTGCTCGAGTCACGTCGAGGAGGCGGGGCTGTCGGAGTTTCCGGAGGCAACGCGGACCCGCGGGTCATCGAAGGGAGCGACTGCTGCTGGTGCCCGTGGCGGCACCCTGGTCACTGTGGGCGACTGCGCGCCCCAGGCCCTCATTCCTCGTAGAACAGCGGCTCCTCCAGCGGCGGCAGCGTCGGCGGGTTCGGGGCGGTGAGGCGCAGGATGAACTGGAGACCTTGTCTTGCTGTCCCCGCTCCAGCGCCCGGGCAACGCCGCGGTGCTGCCCGGCGAGGTTCTGCACGTACGCCCGGAAGCCCGGTTCCGCCAGGCCGTTCGTGGCCCAGTACGGGTCGTCGGCCGCCCAGTAGGTCGTGGTCGTCTCCGGCACCCGCGGTTTGGTGCACAAGGTGAAGTCGACCTCGGCCTGGAGCACCTCCCGGGTCCGGTCGGTCGGGGGGATGCAGAAGGCGAGGCTGACCAGGACGTCGTCGTCCCGGGCAGCCCCGGCAGCCTGCTCCACCGCCTCCTCCACTTGGACGGGGGTCATGCCCTCACCCCAGGTGGCGACCAGGAGCGCGGGGCTGGCCGCTTCGGTCGCGAAAGCCCCGTGCCGGCGCAGCTCGCCCATCAGGGTGCGGGTGTGCGCCTCACCCACCCAGGATCCCTCGAGGATGATGCCTGTGACGCACCGGTCGGCAGGTTGGGCGATGTCGACGACCTGGCCCATCACCGTCGAGCTCGGCCCGGACGAGGTCGCCGACGGCCAACGGTACGAAGAAGCCGGTGTTGGCCATCTTGTAGGTGCCGCCGGCGTCGCCGGCGTCCACCGGTTCGGCCCAGAGAGACTCCGACCCGGGCAAACCCGGCTGCTCGCGGAGCGCCACTCAGACCTTGTCCGGGGCCGACTCTCCTGAGCTCGTCGGGCCGGGCGTGGTTGCCTGGTCGTCCGTCATCTGCGTCCCTTTCGTGTCGGCGCCCCCCGCAGGGGTGCCGGGGCCGTCGGTTGCGCCATTCGGTAGGCCTCGTGTCGCCGGGGCATGCAAACGGGGCTCCCCCATTTGCAGGGAAGCCCCGTTCGGGTCCTGGCTGGCGCGCGGTCGACGTTACCCGCGCCCGGCGACCGAGATCAGGCGGCGGAGTGGTGCTCCTCGTAGGCCTCGATGATGCGGCGCGGGACCCGCCCGCGGGCAGGGACGTCCATTCCGCGGGACTTGGCCCATTCACGGGCCCGGGATGCCAGTTCCCGATCCGGGTTGGCCAGGGGCCGCTTCTTGGTGGACCGGGCCCCCGCCACCCGTCGGGCGGCGGAAATGAACGGGGCGAGGGTGTCGCGGAGCTTGGCCGCGTTCTCCGGCTTGAGGTCGATCTCGTAGGTCACCCCGTCGAGAGAGAAGTTGACCGTTTCCCCGCCCTCGCTCAGCTCGGTCCCGTCGATGTCGTCGATCAGCAGGACGATAGTGCGCTGCGCCACTTGCTCTCCCTGTCTCTCTTCTTCCCTGTGCAGTGCTTCTTCCTTTCTACCTGATGGTTCCGAAAGCAAACGCCGGCTGGGACGACATTTGACGGTCCTTTGACCAACCTCTGACCTTCCGTCCCAAACCCCGGGCTTTCGGGACAAAGAACAGACCCCCCACCCGGTTTATCGGGTAGGGGGTCTGCGGTTGGTTCGGTCAGAAGAACTTGCCGACCAGGCCCTCCGCGGTCGCGGGGAGACCGGCCTGCGGCTGGGGCTGGGGGGCCGCCGGCGCGGGGGTCGGCACCGTGGCGGGGGCGGGGGTGCCCGCCTGGGCCGTCTGGTGCGCCGGCTGCGCGCCGCCGCGCTGGACGCGGGTGACCTTGGTGGTGGCGTACCGCAGCGAGGGGCCGATCTCCTCGACCTGCAGCTCCATGCGGCTGCGCTTCTCACCCTCTGGGGTCTCCCAGGAGCGGGTGATGAGTCGGCCGATGACGATGACCCGGGTGCCCCGGGTCAGGGACTCGACCGCGTTCTCGCCCTGCTCACGCCACAGCGTGCAGGGCATGAAGGTGGTCTCGCCGTCCTTCCACTCGTTGGCCTGGCGGTCGAACACGCGCGGCGTGGACGCCACGGTGAACGTGACCCGGGCCGCGCCGCTGGCGCCGTAGTTGAGCTCGGGGTCGGCGGTCAGGTTGCCGACGATGGTGAGGGGGATCTCGCCGTTCACGATTCTCCTTAGTCGTTGGTTCGTCTCTGCGACGGCTCCACACCGTGCGGGCTGCGCAGGAGTGCGCAATGCCCGCCGGGGTGACCTGTCTGACGACCCCTGCCGCGCCGGGACGGTGTGGGCCCATGACCCGCCTGCAGCCCGTGAACGCCGAGCTCGACTCCGACATCACCGCCCGGGGGCTCCCGGACAACCTTCGCTTCGGGATCGGCAACGCCCTGGCGATCGCCCCCGGCCAGTGGACCAACGCCGCCGACTACCCGGTCCTGGGCTACTACCTGACCGCGACCCCAGAGCAGGTCCTCTTCTACGCGGTCACCCCTGGCCGGTTCGTCCGGTACGAGGTGCTCGGCGCCCAGTCGCACGCGGTCACCGTGCCGCTCGAACGGGTCACCCAGGTGATCGACCACGTCACCGCGACCGGGGCGCTGCGGGTCCTCGTCGAGCTCGAGGTCGGTGAGACCGTGTCCGTCCAGGCACCCCAGGTCGGTGACGGCGGTCAGGTCGTCGGTCTCGTCACGACCACCCGGCGGCAGGTCTACGAGCTCGTCGCCGACACCCCGGCGCCCCTGCAGACCCTGTACCAGTTCTCCCTGGCGCTCAGGTCCGCACTCGGGATCTGAGGCCCACACCTGATCCTCAGCCGGGCAACCCCGGGGCGTCAGTGCCCCGGGGTTGTCGCGATCCTGGACTGGCGCCCCAGCCCTCCCAGGTTCCCCCACGCACCTGGGTGTGATGGTCGCCCACAGGGTGGCGAGAGTGGTGTGGGGAGGTGATTGGTTCGGTCTTCTTGTTGGGCTTCCACGGTGATCGGTGGTTCCGACCGGCCCGTGGGGTTATAACCGTGTCCCCACCAGCAGGAACACCCATGGCCGGGGTTGGCCCATCCCTGACCCCCCGCTTTCCGTTGATACGAACGGGGTGCGCCAAGGGATCGGGGCGCGGGTGGGGCGCGTCAGTGCAGGCGCGGTCCGCCCACGACGCCCACGCGCAGGGGTTGGGTCGCGCCGTGCGCGGACTCCAGGTGCGCGTGCAGGCGGGTGTAGGCGCGCTCGCTGGCGCGGTCGCTCCTTCGGACCGTACCTACCGGCCTTGACCACCCGCGCATCGGGGTGCGTGGGACCCGACGGCTTGCTCATGGCGCGACTCTCCTCGCGGTACGCGCTGACCAGGTGCCAGCGCAACGCGCACGAGAGTGCTGGCGCAGCATTGTGTATCAATCGAAAGCGGGGGTCACCCATCCTCGGCTCGCCCAGGCCGCGCGGACGTCGCGGGCTGGGTCACGGCGTTCCGGGTAGCCCCGCGGGCGAGGATCGGCTACCGCAAGTGGCCGCCGGCGGCGGCGCATGCGGTATCTCGGCCGCGTGCTGGGTGCCCCGGGTGAGCGCTCCTGGGCGGCCGGACCGCGTGCTGCCGCCCCCGGGATCACCCCACCCCACCCCACCGGGCAGACAAGAAGCACCCCCAGCCGCGTGGCTGGGGGTGCGGTCCCGCTGGCTCGATCCCCACGGGTTCACGGATCGACGGTGCGGTCCTGTCCGGCCCAGGCAAGACGGTGCGGGCCTTCAGCCCTTCAGGGTCAGGGGCGCGGCGGCCAGGGACAGCATCTTGGTGCCGGCCTTGAAGTTGACGGTGACCGTGCTGCGGTCGAACGTCACGACCGTGCCGGTGCCGAACATCGGGTGGGACACGACGGCTCCCTCGCTGAGGTCGGCCTCGGTCAGCCGTGGGCCGGTGGCTGCGGGGGCCGCTCGCAGGCCCTTGCCGCGGGTGTGGGCAGCCGGCCGGGCCGGTGCGAACCCGCCCCGTGGGCCGACGGGCGGGCGCGGCGCGGGGGCGTACGCCTGGGCGACCAGGAGCCGTTCCACGTCGGCGGGCAGGTCGTCCAGGAAGCGGCTGGGCGGGTTGAAGGTGTCCTTGTTGAACGAGGTCCGCTTCCGGCAGTACGACAGGTCTAAGGTCTCCCTGGCCCGGGAGACCGCGACGAACAGCAGGCGTCGCTCCTCTTCGAGCTCCTGCTCCCCGCCCTCGGTGAGCGCCCGGTTGTGGGGGCAGATGTTGTCCTCCAGTCCGACGACGTAGACATGCTTGTACTCCTTGCCCTTGGCGGCGTGCATCGTCAGCAGCGACACCTTCCCGGCCGCGCCGGCAGCCTCTGGGTCGTCCCCGGTGGCGGTCTCCGCGGCTGAGACGAGGGACACGTTCTCCAGGAACGCCTCGGTCTGCTCCCAGCCGGGCAGGGTGGCGATGTCTCGGGCCTCGGGGTCGGTGGCCGACCCGTCCTCGACGAACTTCGCGGCGTAGGAGATGAGCTCGTCCAGGTTCTCCTCCCGGGCGGTGGAACCTTCCTTCTCCCCCAGGGCCTTCAGGTGGGCCCGGAGCCCGCACCGGCCGGCGACGACGTTGAGAGCCTCATCCGGGCCGTCCTGGGCGGCTGCAGTGACTGCGGCCATGGCCTCGAGGAACCCGGCGGCGGCGCGTGCCGCGGCACTTGTCCCGTCGGCGCGGGCGGCCAGAACCTCCAGGGGGGTCCGCCCGGTGCTGGACGCCTCCTCCAGGATGGCGGTGACCGAGCGGGTGCCGATGCCGCGCCGGGGGGTGCTGACCGCTCGTTCGAACGCGATCGCGTCCGCGGGGTTCACGGCCAGTCGCAGGTAGGTCAGGGCGTCCTGAACTTCGGCGCGGTCGTAGAAGCGGAGGGCGCCGACAACCTGGTGGGGGATGTTGTGCTTGGACAGTTCTGCTTCCAGGGCCCGGGTGAGGAAGTTGGTTCGCACCAGCACCGCGTGGTCGTTGCGGTTCCCGCCTCGGGCTCTGATCTGCTCGACGACCCATTCGGCTTCAACGTAGTTGTTCTCCGCTTCGATGAGCCGGACCTTCTCCCCCACCTGGTTGTCGGTGCGCAGCTGGGCGCGGTGCACTGCCGGGTTTGGGGCAATGACCGACTGTGCGACATCGACAATGCGTTTGGTGGACCGGTAGTTCTGCCCCAAGGTCACAACCTTGGCGCCGGCGAAATCGTTGGTGAACGAGGTGAGCACCGAGGGGTTGGCGCCGCGGAAGGCGTAGATGGACTGGTCGGCGTCTCCGACCACGCACACGTTTCCGTGCCGGCCCAGGATTCGGGTGATGTCGTACTGGACGGTGTTGGTGTCCTGGTACTCATCGACCAGCAGGTGCTGGAACCGGCTGATGTACCGGTCGGCGATCTCCGGCCGGGTGCGTAGCAGGTGCAGGGTGAGGGTGAGGATGTCGTCGAAGTCGACCGCCCCGCGGGTGCGCAGCAGCTGGTTGTAGCTGGCCATCACCGCTGCCAGGTCCCGCTCGTCGGGAAAGATCGACCGGGCCAGGTCCTCTGGTCCCCGGTTGTTGTTCTTGGCTCGGGAGATCTTGGTGTGGGCGTCCTTGACGGTCTTCTTCCGCTCCGCCGGGGTGAGCCCCTCCGGGAGCAGCCCGTGAGCCTCGAGCGCCTGGGCGACCAGCTTGGCTGAGTCCTTGGTGTCGGCGATGGAGAACGAGCGGGGTAGCCCGGCCTCGGCGTGGTGGTAGCGCAGGATCCTCACGCACGCGGAGTGGAAGGTTGCGATCCACATCCGAGAGGCGGTCTCCTCCCCGACCAGGGTGGCGACCCGTTCACGCATCTCGGCGGCAGCCTTGTTCGTGAACGTCACCGCGAGCACAGCCCAGGGCGGGGTGCCGGTGCTCAGCAGGGCGGCGATCCGGTGCACCAGGACGCGGGTCTTGCCCGAGCCAGGGCCGGCGACCACCAGAAGTGGTCCGGTCAGGGTCCGCACCGCCTCGGCCTGCTCAGGGTTCAGGCCCTCCAACAGCCGCGGCGGGATGATGGTGCTGTCGGGGGCGCAGGGCGCGGGCGTGGTCGCGGTCATGGACGGCGACCGTGCGGGACCCCGGCCGGTTGTCAATCGGAGGCGGGCAGGTCTGCCGGGGACTCAGGTACGTCGGCGGCCTCGGCAGCGACCCCTTCGGTGAGCGCGACGGACACCCCGCGCTGCAGCAACGGCAATACGCTCTCGGGGTCCAGGTCGCCGCACTGACCGCTGCCCAGGTGCAGCCACGTGAACGTGGCCGGCGGGAGCACAGCCCCGGGCGCCGTCGGCGGGGCCACGTAGGCCAGATGGGCCACCTCGACCTGGTCCTCGGGTTCGGGGCGCCCGGACGCCTTCTGCTCCAGGGCGTCGATCAGCCCGGTCAGCAGCAGGTCGGCGACGCCGTCGGTGATGTCCCGCGGCTGCCGCTCGTCGACGAACTGCGCCAGGAACCCGGCGCCTTCGGGGAGCCGGGCGAGCACCAGGTGCTGGGAGGGACTGGGGCGGGACATCAGCGTGCGCATGAGGCCCGACCGTGCCCGGCGGGAGGGGTTGCGCCGGTAGCTGGGGTCATTGCCGCAGCGGCGGGCGCGCTCACGGTCCCGGCGGTCAAGAGCACCCGAGCGGGTGCTTGCCAACCAAGAACAGGAGGTCAGTCATGACCGTCACCCTGGAGCGTCCCGGAGACGCCAAGGCCCCGGCGCTGGTCCGCCTGGGCGGGTACGCGGCCAAGAACAGCCTCAAGTGCGACCGGCTCACCCAGGTCGAGCAGATGCCGCAGACCTACCCGGAGGAGCTGAAGGTCCCCTTCTCCCCGTTCCTGCAGTCCCTGCTGGACAGCGGCAACGCCTTCGAAGAGCACATCGCCCAGCGGCTTCGCGCCGAGGCCGACCCGCGCCAGGTCGTCGTCATCGACGAGGCGCGCGACGCCAACGGTGAGCGGACCGAGGAGGCCAAGCGGCAGAAGGAGCTGGACACCTGGGTGGCCTACACCGACCCACAGGTCCGGTTCATCTTCAACGCCCGCATCGGTGGCCACTTCGAGAGCAAGGTCACCGAGTACCTCGGTGTCGAGCTCGGTGACACCGGCCGGATCTCCGAGCCGGACGCCATCGAGCTGGGGCCGGTCATGGGCAACGGGCTGCGCGCGATGCGCTTCGTCGACGTCAAGGACCACAAGGTCACCAGCGGCCGGTCCCCGGGCGCCACGACCTACCCGGCTTCACCACTGTCCGAGCCGTTCTACGGCGCCCCGGGCTCGATCGAGCTGGAGGGGAAGCTGAAGTACGAGGACTGGATGCAGCTGGCGCACTACTACCGGCACGCCGAGTCCTTGCACCTGACCGACGAGGCGCACTCCCTGTGGGCGGCGGTCATCGGCCGTGAGCAGGTGCTCGTGTGGGCCCACCTGGAGGACATCGGCTTCCTCAAGACCGACCCGGTCACCGGCAAGAAGCGTCCCCAGACCCCGCTGGAGCTCAACGACGCCTGGTACGAGCGGACCCTGGAGCTCATCCAGAACGCTCGCGCCGCCGACGTCGACCCGTCCGTGGAGCAGCTGACCTTCCCCGAGTGGAAGGCCGACTGCAAGGAGTGCCCGTTCCGCCAGGTTTGCCTGGAGGAGCTTCAGGCACACGGGGACGGTGGCCACATCACCCTGCTGCCGGGGATCACCCCCGACCGGGCCAAGGTGTTCTACAGCCTGGGCGTGAGCAGCATTGGCGACCTGGCCCGGCTGGACCCGGACGACCCGCAGCACTCCACCCAGGTCTCGTACTGGAAGAAGGCGGTCCACCAGGCCCGGGTCACCAAGGCCGGCAAGGTCTGCCGCGCCCCCCGGGTGCACGCGGTGAACCTGCCGCGGGCCGCGATCGAGATCGACTTCGACTACGAGGCCTCCAGCTCCCACCTGTACCAGCGTGGGGTGCGGGCCACCGGCCGCCGGGTCACCCGCGGCGCGGACGAGACCCGGGTGAAGATGCGCGTGGAGCACCGGGTCTTCGACGACTTCAGCGCCACCGACGAGGGGGAGCTGAGGGTGTTCGTCGAGATGTGGGCCTACTTCCAGGAGATGCTCGAGAAGGCCCACCACGAGGGACACGACATCCGCTTCTACCACTACAGCCACTACGAGCGGACCCAGGACCTGCGTCTGGCCGCGAAGTACGCCGGGCAGCCCGGGGTGCCGTCGGTGGCGGAGGTGGAGGCGTTCTACGCCAGCGACCTGGTCATCGACATGTACCAGGTGCTGAAGTCGGAGCTGGTGTGGCCGACCAAGTCCCACTCCATCAAGGAGCTGGCCAAGTGGATCAGGTTCTCCTGGCGGGACGAGACCCCCGGTGGGGACCAGTCCATGGTCTGGTACGCCGCCGCGTGCAACGACCCCGACCCGGCCGTGCGCGAGGCCAACATCACGCGTCTGCGTGAGTACAACGAGGACGACGTCGCCGCCCAGCTCGCGCTGCGTGAGTGGCTCAGCAAGCTCGGCGAGGCCCGCAAGCTTCCCTCGGTGGAGGACCTGCCGGCCCCGTGGAAGCCCAGGGCGCGCTGACGCCTCACCCAGCCCCCGCTCCCCCGTGTGGTGAGCGGGGGCTGGTTCGTGCCTGGGTGACAGGCCGGACCGGGCCGGGACCGTCAGCGACAACCGCCCCCGACACTCCCAGGAGCGCCGCCCCGTGCCCCACCGACGCCACGCACCGACCGTGCCCGCGGTTGCGGAGGCCCGCCTGTGAGCCGTACACGAGACACCGAGACGGGTGAGCCGGTCACCCTGACCGCGTTCGGGGCGCCCTGGTGCGCACCCTGGCACCTGATCCAGCCCATGCTGGACCGGCTCGAGGCCGACGGGGTCACCGTCCGCCGGGTCGACGTGGACGCCGACCCTGCCGAGGCGGAGAAGCACCGGGTGATCAGCCTGCCGACCCTGATCCTGTCCCGGGGCGAGCAGGAGCGACGCCGCGTTCTCGGCGCGATCAGCGAGGCGGAGCTGCGCTCCCTCATCGCCCGCCGTCAGGCACCCCAGGCGCGCCGGCGCGGGCGGCGCTGACCGGCGAAGGTGACTGCACCACCACCCGCGGCGGGCACCCTGACCGGTCATGAGGACCGCACCCGAGGGCGCCGCCGCCGTCCTGTTCGCTGACCGACCCGACGTCCTGGCCGCCCTGTCCCTGTGCGGCACCCGGGTCGGCGACCGGGTCGAGGTCGACCTGGACCGGGCCGCCGACGTGCTCGACCCCGCCGACATCACCGCCCTGGAGGAATACTCCAGGAAGGCCGAGCAGCTGTGGGCCCACGCCGCCGCCGGCGGCGCGATGCTCCCCCACCTGGTGGTGCACCGGAGGATGGCTGAGCACGTCCAGGTGACCTCCAAGAAGGGACGGGCGGACCTGGTCGAGGTGTACCAGGCCCTGGTGGAGGCCACCCCGGCCCTGGCGGAGGTCACCAGCGAGCTCACCGGGCCCGCCCCGGACCCTGACCTGCTGGCCCAGCTGGTGGAGCCGCTCGAAGGGCAGGTCCGTCACGGGGACGGACAGGTGGAGGTCGAGGTGACCTTCGAGGGTGCCCACACCCTCCCGCGCCTCCTCGGCGGCACCCCCCTGCCCGGCGAGGTGTCCCGCACGCTGAGGCTGACCGCTCGTCAGGCGGCATGGCGGGACCGGCGGGTGCGCCGGCTGGCGGGCGTCCAGGTCCTCAACGAAGAGGTGTGGCCGGCGCGACCGTTGACGGGCGCGCCGGCCTGAGCAGACCTTCCCCTGGATCAGTCGTCGGAGCCTTCGGCCCCCTCGACGTCCTCGGCGTCATCCTTGTCGCCCTCGGGATCGCCGTCGTTCTCGCCGTTGGCGAGGGTGGCCAGCTCCGGGGATGGGACGTAGTGCGCGGTCAGGGTGAAGCTGACCTGCGACTTGCTCGCCTGGCCACCGCCCAGCAGCTGGAACCGGACGTCGGACACGGTCAAGGTGCTGGGGTAGTCCTCCAGCTTGCGCAGCCAGGCGGTGAGCGAGTCGGGGGTGCCGGACGCGGCGACCGCGAACGTCTCGGACCTACCGGCCGAGGGCGGGGCGGCGGGCTGGTCTCCTCCCCCACCCCGGATGGGCTCGGGCGTCGGCTGGGGGTCCATGCGCAGGACCTTGACGTTGTCCCCCGCCAGGGCGGGGATGTTCCCGACCAGTTCCACCCGGTCCACCACGGCCGGCAGCTTCCGGTCCAGGTCGACGCCCTGGTTGAACAGGTCCTGCGCAGCGGTCTTCTTCCCGGAGGTGATGTCGGCGATCCGCTGCTCGTTGGCCTGCAGGACCGCCTGGGCGGCCTCCCGGGCCCGGGTCGCCTCGGCGGCCTTCTCCTGCCAGGGGGAGGTGAACCCGAGCCACAGGCCAACGCAGACCCCGACCGCGGCCACGGTGCCGGCGACGCCCTTGACGGTGATGTTGATCGCGGGGATCGACAGCGGCTTACGCGCCTTCTTCGGCTTGCTCTTGGCCATCAGCTCGTGCCTTCCGTGATGTCGGCCAGACGCGCCGACCGCTGGGTCTGACCGTCGAGGAGGATGCGGGCCTCCAGGGTGGTGACGACCGCGTCGCCGCCACCGGACCAGGAGGGGGTGACCTTGTCGATGCCCGGGACGCGCCCCACGGACTCGGCCCAGGCGCCGATAAGGGCGAAGTCCTCGGCGGTGCCGCGCACCAGGACGCTGCCGATGACGTCACCGTCCTTCGGGGTGGACGGGGCTGTCGCGGCCGGGGAGGTGCCGCCCGCGGGTGCGGTGTTGACGACCGCACCGGACGGGATGGTGCTGAACTCGACCGCGTTCACCTCCACCCCGTCCGGGGCGGAAGCTTCGATCGCGCGGGTGAGCGCGACAACGTCGATCTCGCCGGCGACCGCCGCCCGGTAGGCCTTGGCGCGCTCGTTAACGTGCGCGTTCAGCCGGTCGGCGCTGATACCCCCAGCGGTGTCGATCTCGGCCAGGCGGGCGACGGCGACACGGTTCGCCTCCTCCGCGGCAGCCAGCGCGGCCTGCTCGGACCGCTCGGTGAGGATGTCGTTGACGCCGGTGAGGGTGAGAGCGGCGACGGTCAGGACCGTGACCCCGGCTATCCCCAGGGAGACCCGGCGGGTGCGCTGGGACCGGGCGAACTCGCCCTCGAGGAGGTCGAACGCGCTGGTCGACGGCAGCACCGCGATCGGTCTGGGCTTGGGGGTGCGGGCCATCAGCTGGGGTCCTTCCACATGGCCAGGCCGACCGCGGTGGCCAGCGCCAGGAACTCCACCGGGTCCTCGGCGCCATCGCTGAGCAGGTGCTCTGTCCGCTTGGACTTCACGACCTCAGCCCACGGTCGACCGATGGAGGCGGGCAGTCCGATGCGGGCCACGATCCGCTCCTTCAGGCCGCGCATCAGGGAGGCGCCGCCGCACAGGGCGATGCCCTGGCTGGGGTGGTCGGGGTGACGGTGGTTGTCGTTCTCGATCGCGGTGGCGATCTGGTCGATGAGGTGGTCGGCCGCAGCGGTCATGGCTTCCTGGGCGACGTTCGTCTCGTCGTCCTCGTTGACCCGGGTCTCCTGCAGCTCCCCGTAGCGCTTGGCGACCTGAGCCGCCTGCTTGGCCCGGGCGAACTCCTGGGCCATGAGCCGCATCGACAGCTTCAGCTGCTCGGCCTCCTGGAAGGTGGAGCCCGTTGCGCCCTGGACCGCCTTGGTGATGTCGTCGCCCCCGGCGTCGATCGTGACCAGCGAGCGCAGGTGCAGGCCGTGACGGGTCGCGATCGTCGTCTTGGACGCGCCGATGTCGACCAAGGTCGCCACGTCGTCGTTGCCTTCCACGGTTCGGGTCATGCACCGCATCGCTGCGGCGCCGGCCAGGTCGACGGCTCGCGGGGTGACCTTAGCCTTGCGGCACACCTCCCGGATCAGGTCGACGTGCGACTTCAGCGCGGTGCCGGCCAACAGCTGGCGGACCTGCTCCTCGTGGCGGGTGTACTCCTGACCCACCGGGTACAGCGACAGGGCCGAGGCGCCCACGGGGGTCTTGGGGGAGATGGAGGTCTCCCCCGTGCGCAGGACGGTCGTCCACTGGGAGGGGTCGAGGGCCGCGGGCATCACCACCGTCGCGATAGCGGTCTCCGGCGCCGCCAGGCCCAGCACGGCCCCGTACCCGGACACCCGGGCGGACCGGATCGCCTGGCGCAACGACCAAGCGACCGCGGCGGGGTCAAGGATCCGGCCGGAGACGACGCTGCCTGGCGGCAGCGGCTCGCTGGCGGCGGCGGTGACCAGGGCGAAGCTGTCCTTGTTCATCCCGCGGGTCTCCACCACCCGGACGGCGGTGGCGCCGATGTCGATGCCGACGCGACGCTCGGCCATCAGGACCGGTCCTCGGTGGTGACGGCGCGCAGCAGGGCGGTCATCGCCCGGCGCCGGCTCAGCGGGTCCGGCGGGGAGATCTGGGTGAGGAACAGCACGGCCGGGTCTTCGGCGGTGCTCTGCTCCGGGGGTGCGGGCGGGTTGTCGGCCATCGGGTCTTCCTCGGTCATCGGTGCGCTGGCTGCGACGGCGACGGTGCCGGCCTGCGCGGAAAGGGCAGGGGTCTGAGGCTCAGCGGTGGGAGCGGATGAAGTCCAGCTGGCGCCGGAACTCTTCCAGGTCGTGGGCGCGGAACTCAGCCTCGTCCTGGCGGACCAGACCGGCGTGGACCAGCTGCGCCAGCGACATCTCGATCGTCTGCATCCCGTCCTTGGCGGCGGTCTGCATGGTCTGCTTCAGCTGGTTGGCCCCGTCGACCTTGCGCAGGTTCGTCGCGATGGCGGGGGTGGACACCATGATCTCGTAGGCGGCAACGCGGCCGGTGGCCGAAGCTCGCGGCAGCAGCGTCTGGGACACCACGCCCTTGAGCATCTGGGCGAGCTGGGCGCGGATCGCGTCCTGCTCCTCGGCACCGAAGGAGTTCACGATGCGGGCCACCGTCTGGGGGGCGTTGATCGTGTGCAGGGTCCCGAACACCAGGTGGCCGGTCTCTGCGGCGGTCAACGCGGCCTTGATCGTTTCCTTGTCGCGCATCTCGCCGACGAGGATGACGTCGGGGTCCTGGCGCAGCGCGTCGCGCAGGCCGTCGGTGAAGGAGTTGAAGGAGGACCCGAGCTCGCGCTGGTTCACCAGAGACGGTCGGTCGGTGGGCAGTCGGAACTCGATCGGGTCCTCCAGGGTGATGACGTGCCGGGAGGAGGTGGTGATGATCTCGTTCAGGATGCCCGCCAGGGTGGTCGACTTACCGGACCCCGTGGGGCCGGTGACGAGCACCATGCCACGTTCGAGCTGGGCGAACCGGCGGATGGCCGGTGGGGCGCCCAGGTCGTCGAAGCTGGGGATCTGGGAGGGCAGCTTGCGCAGAACCATGGTGTGCCCGTGCGCGTCCCGGGCGGCGTTGACACGGAACCGGGCCTTGCCGAAGGTGTAGGCGAAGTCGGTGGAGAACTTGCGCTCCAGGTCTTCCAGGTGACGCCGCTGGGCGATCGCGTGGATCTGCGTGCGCATCCACGACTCGGTCAGCGGCTGGTACTCCAAGGGCCGCATCGCCCCGTCGACCCGCAGGACCGGGGAGACGCCGACCTTGAGGTGGACATCGGAGGCTCGCTCGTTGACGGCGTGGTCCAGGACTGTGAACAGGTCCGGGGCCGGGGGGCGGGAGTCCAGGGCGGCGCCGGCGTAGGTGGCTCGCCACAGCGCGGCGAACTGCGCAGCCGTGATCAGCCACACCTCGAACTTGTCGGTGCCGGCGGCAGCGGCCAGGGCCTGTAGGTTGGCCGTGGTGTCCTCGACCATCGCGATCGTCAGCGGCGCCCGGTTCAGGACCAGTGCCCCCAGCCGGCGGGACAGCTGAGGGTTCAGGTGGGGGGCGACGGTCACCGTAGGGTCGGTGAGGGCGGGCAGGCCGGACACCTCCGCCTTGGTCTCTAGCAGCTCGTCCCGGGACAGCACGTTCTCGGTCTCGAGGGCGAGCTCGAGAACGTTCAGGTCCGGGTTGTGCCGGTTGGTGCCCAGCAGGGAGACCAGGGAGTCATCGGTGATGTAGCCCTTGTCCCGGAGGGCGTCGATGAGTGCGGCGGCGGTGATGGTGGGACGTTGGATCGACATGGGCCGCCACGGTGCGCCCCACCCCCCGAACTGTCAGGGATCCGTCGGGTTGGGCGCCGGCGTGTGGTGCGGGGACAGGAGCACGGCGGCGCGGACCAGGTCGGCCAGATCATCCCGGTCTTGCGCGACACCGGAAGCCAGCGGCGACCGGCCGGCCCACGCCTGGGCGACCGGGGTCGGGGCGCCCATGGCGCGCAGGTGCTCCACGGTCCGCGCGGCCCGGTCTGCCAGGGCCAGGGGAACCTTCGCGTGCGGCAGGTCCCGGGCGTGCCGGCGTGGGAGGGCCACCAGCAGTGGGCGGCCCAGCCCGAGGGTGCACCAGGCGGTGTGGACGCTGCCTGAACCGGGCAACGCCTCGGCCAGGACGGTGCCGCAGGACAGGCCGGCGATGATCCGGTTGCGCGCCACCAGCCGTTGCGGCAACGGGGCGGGGATGTACCCCTGCGTGGTGGGGTCGGTTCCCGGGCCGGTCCCGGGCGGGTGCTCGGAGATGACCGCACCGCCGGAGGCGAGGATGTCGCCGAGGAGCGGGTTGGTGTCCACGGCGACGTCCACCCCGGTGGCGACGACGGCGACGGTGACACCGCCTGCTTCCAGGGCGGCGGTGTGGGCGGCGGTGTCGCACCCGCGCGCGGCACCGGAGGCGACCGGCACACCGAGCTCGGTGGCGGTCTGGGCGGCGGTATGGGCGACCACGGTCCCGTAGGGGGTGCCGTCACGGGACCCGGTGACAGCCAGGCCGGGGGTCAGCGCGGCCGGGTTCCCGGTGCCGAACAGGACCAGGGGTGGGGTGCGCAGCCCGTGCAGGGCGGGCGGGTAGCCGCTGTCGCCTGCGAGCAGGACCCAGGTTCCTTCCGGCAGGTCGGACGGCGGCAGCGGCTGCGGCCACCCTGCTGCGGCGAGCTTGTCGCCGTTGGCTTCCCAGTCGCTTGTGAAGGCTTCGTGGTCGGGGAAGTAACCCATGAGTTGGCGCAGGCGGGCCGGGGCCAGTCCGGCGGCTAGGTAGGCCGCGACCTGCCGCGCCGACCAGCCGGTGGCCTGGGCGGGGGCGGGTCCGCTGAGGGTGGTCACGTCGTTGACCGTGCCGGTGCGGGCGGGTGGGGCAGTCCGCTCAGCCGCCCAGCCCGTTGGAGGCGGTGGTGGCCAGCTGCAGGATCGGCATGTACAGAACCAGGAGCAGGCCGCCGACGACCAGACCGAGGACGAGCAGGAGGGCGACCTCGACCTTGGCGGACAGGCCGGCGACGATCGCGTCAATGTCGGAGTCGAGGGCCTCGGCGACGCTGTCCAGCATGCTGTCGATCTCACCGGTCTGCTCGCCGGTGGCGAGCATGGTCCGCACGTTCGGGGGGTACAGGTCGGGGTGCTTCTCCACCTCCGAGGAGATGGTGCGACCGGTCCTGACCGCTTCGGCCAGGTCGGGAGCGATCGACTGGTGCCAACGGGACCCTGAGGAGGCTGCGGCCAGGTCGATCGCCCTGGTCATCGGCACACCTGAGGCCAGGGCCCCGGCCAGGGTGGTCGCCCACCGCTGCAGAGTCTGCTTGTGGGTGAGCGCACCGACCAGGGGCAGGCGGTAGACGATGCGGTCGAGCTTGCGGCCGATCTCCAGGTTATCCCGGGTCTTGCGGCGGAAGATGACGATGCCGATGAGGATGTACAGCAGGAACGAGCCGATGTTGAACGGGTAGGGGCGGGGGTAGGGGAAGTCGATCCCGAACAGCTCGAAGGTGCCCATGCCGACCGGCAGGAAGTGGTCGGCGACCCACATGAGGGCCAAGGTGGGGCCGGGCAGCTCGGCGCCGAAGCTGGCGTAGATGTCGGCGTACATCGGCACCAGGAACAGGATGATGCCGATGACCATGATGCCGATGGCGCCACCGACCATCTTCGGGTAGGCGGAGACGCCCTTGATCTTGGACACCAGCGCGGCACGCTTGGCCAGCATCACCGACAGGCGCTCGGTCGTCTCCACGAGCTCGCCGGACTCCTCCCCGGACTCGATGTAGGAGACGGTGACCTCGTCGAAGGCCCGCGGGTGCTCCTTCATCGCCTCGGACAGGGAGGACCCGGCGAGGACCTTCTCAGCCATCTCGTTGCACATGTCGGCCACCGGTTGGGGTGCCCCGTCCGCCAGGGACTGCAGCGCCTTGGACACCGGGATGCCGGCCTTGAGCATCTGGTTGAGCCGGCGGGCGAACTCGGCACGCTGAGCCCACTTGAACTTCACCCCACCGCCGGTGATGGCCGCGGTGATGTCGTAGTTGAGCGCGCCGCCCTTCTGCTCGGCGACCTCGATCGGGATCCAGCCCTGGTCCTTGAGTGCGGTGACGACCGCGTTCTGGGACGGGGCGACCATCGTGTTCTTGACGGTCTCCCCGGCCGGGCTCATGGCGACGTACCGGTAGGGCCGGGACTCCTGGGTCCCGTTGGGTCGCACCGGGGCGCTCTTGGCCATCACTGGCCCCCGGTGTCGAGGACGCGGAGCATCTCCGTCATGGTGGTGGTTCCCTTCAGGACGTGCCGGTAGGCGTCGGACAGGATCGAGGTGTAGCCCTGGCCGGCCGCGGCCGCGGCAGCGATCTCGGACTGGGGGGCCTTCTCGGCGATGAGGGTCCGGACCTTGTCGTTGGGCTCAAGGACCTCCACGACGGCGATACGGCCCCGGTACCCGGTGCCGTTGCAAGCCGGGCACCCGTTCGGCGCCGGTTCCCGGACCTGCTCGGGAATGGCCAGGCCACGCCGACGGATGAACGCGAGCTCGCGGGCGTTCGGCGCCCGCACGGTGCCGCAGTCGTGAACCCGGCGGATCAGGCGCTGGTTGATCGCCAGGGTCAGGGTCTCGGCGGTCAGGTAAGGGTCGACCCCCAGCTCCTCGAGGCGGGCGAAGGTGCCCAGGGCGCTCTTGGCGTGCAGGGTCGACAGGACCAGGTGGCCGGTGAGCGCGGCGTGCATGGCGACCTCGGCGGTCTCCCCGTCGCGGACCTCACCGACGAGGATGACGTCGGGGTCCAGGCGCAGGAACGCGCGCAGCGCCTTGGCGAACGTCAGCGACTTCTCCCCCAGGTCGTTGCGGATCTGGGTCTGGCCGATGAACGGCAGCCGGTACTCGACCGGGTCCTCCGCGGTGAGGATGTGGCGCTGCTCGGCGGGGAGCTCCCGCAGGAGCCCGTACAGGGTGGTGGTCTTACCGGACCCGGTGGGGCCGATGACGAAGACCGCTCCCTGGTGCTGCTGCATGGCGCGGCGCATCTGCACCAGGATCTCTGGGGCGAACCCCATGTCGTCCAGGCGGCGGTTGATGTTGGCCGGGTCGAGAAGACGGCAGACGACGGTGGGCCCGTGAACCTGGGGCAGCATCGCCAGTCGGGAGTCGATCTTGCGACCGCCGGTGGTGACGAAGGAGAAGGTGCCGTCCTGGGGGCGGGTCTTGTCAAACGGGTCGATGGTGGGGCACTTGGCCAGCAGGGCGTTGACGATCTCGTTCTCCCGGCCCCGCAGCGGCACCTCCTGGCGGACCAGGACACCGTCGATGCGGAACCGCACCAACAGGGACTCGTCGGACTCGAACTTGAAGTGGAGGTCGGAGGCACCTTCCATAGCGGCTCGGGACAGCAGGTTGTCCACCCACTCCACCACCGGGTTCTCCTCCACGGTGGTCGGCAGGGACGAGGACGCGGCGACGCTCGAGGCGCCGGCGGTGGCGGCCGGGGTGGTGTCGACTGTGGCGTAGCTGGTCGTGTCGACGGCGACGAGACGCTGCTGGACCTGGGCCCCGGAGGCGAGCACGAAGGTGACCGGTCCGGGGAGCCTCTGCTTGAGGTAGTCGACCATGTCCTGGTCTCCCCGTGGGTTGGCCATGGCGACCGCGACGCTGTTGTCCGCGGCCCTCAGGGGCAGCGCGGAGTGCTTGCGCAGCAGCTTCACGTCACAGCGACGGATCAGGTCCTCATCGACCCGGTAGGCCAGGTCGGCGCCGTACAGGTCGACCCAGGGCAGTCCGAGCTCGCCGGCGATGACCGGCAGCAGAACCAGGACGTCCACCTGCTCCAGCAGGGAGCGGGCCAGTGGCTTGCGGCCGTTCATGGCGTCGCTGATCATCCGTACCGCCGGGCGTGGGTCCACGACACGGTGCTCCAGAGCCAGGACGGCTAGAGCGCGCTCGAGGTCTCCAACTGACGCCATGGGGCCTGTTTCGCTTCCTGATCGGTGACTGGTCCCGGCGCACGGTGCGGCCGGGCTCGTGGGCGGCAACTAGGGCGTGTCCCCCGTCAGGGGGACGGGTAGCGCCAGGTGCACCCCGCAAGCGCCTTCAGGACCTGGGCGCCAGGGTTGTCGGTGCCGACGTTGGTCGTCCCGCCGCTGGCCTGCTCCTCCAGAAACGCTCGGGTGCACGGTTCGTAGTCAGCGGATGGGTCGTCGGTGTAGATCGCGTCGACGACGGCGCGGCGGCCCAGGAACGCGTTGGCGGTGCACCCATTCTCGCCATCGGGTACGCGTGTGGCGAAGTAGCGTTCGCGGGAGGTGCCGTCTCCACCGTCGGGCAGGTCCCGGACCGCGGCCCAGCAGGTGCGGACCTCCCCGCTGGTCAGAGGGAGCTTGGCGACGGAAAGGGATGCGACGGCGACCCTCCAGGCGCCGCCGGTGCGGCGCCCCGCGATCGAGACCTCCTCCCCGCCGGTGGAGGCCTGGTTGCCGGGCAGGTAGGTGATCTCTCCGGCGTCCCGGCCAAGGTTGTGAGGGTTAACGAAGACCGGGCATGAGGTGGGTGGCCCGTCCTCTCCTGCTGGCAGCGGTTCCCCGGCGGGAGCCATCTGGTCGGCGTCGGAGAGCGCGAGGCCGTCGACGGCGTCCCCGATGGCGGCCGGGGCAGGTTGCCCCTCAGGGTCCTCCTGCACGGTGCAGTCGGTCCCGTCTCCGCGGCCGACGTGCAGGTAGTGGTGCACGGCCGCGTCCAGCGCAGCGTTCGCCGAGGCCTTGGCCAGCTGGTCCTGGGCGAACACCGCCCCGGAGCTGACGCGGGGCAGGGCGACGGCGAGCAGCAGGCCCAGGACGACCATGACCACGACCATCTCCAGGATCGTGAACCCACGGCGGGCGCGGGCCGGGGTGGTGCGGCGCAATGGCGTCATGGGCCTGACCGTTCCCAATGGGGCAGCCGGGGCCACGTGGGTGCTCAGGCGGCGGGGATGATGCGGACCATCAGCCCGACGAGCTGGCCGGACAGGGCCGAGTTCAGTCCGCCACCGCCGACGGCCGCGGACATCTGGTGCCCGGGGGCGGTGGCAACTGCGGTGCGCTCCTCCTCGTTGATTACCACGTCGTTGACCGAGGCCGGCTGCAGGCAGTTGCGAAGGTAGGTGGCGCGGTCGGGGTGCCAGGCGATGATGTCGACCTGCTCGCCCAGGAGGGCGGCCTTGACGTAGTCGACCCGGTTGTGACCGCGGCCGACGCAGGCGGCTATCGGGTCCACGCCGGGCTCGGTGGCTGCCACGGCGATCTTGGTGCGCTGGCCCGGGCGGCGGGCCACGCCCATGACGCGGACGGCGCCGGAGCGGACCTCGGGGCTGATCGACTCCAGGAGGGCGGGTACCAGGTCGGGGTGGGTCAGGGACAGCAGGGGGCGCCCCCCGTTGTCGTCGCTGACCAGGGCGGTGACGGTCTGCCCGACCGCCCAGGTGCGCCCGGCGGGAAACTCGGTGACGGGCATGACCCCGGTGACCTGCTGGCCGTCCTGGTGGAAGGTGAGCAGGGCGGCGTCGGGGTTGGCGGCGACGACGGTGGCAGAGACCAGGCGGACCGGGCGCGGCGGGGCGGACGGGTCGGTGTCCAGCCCGAGGGCGGTGGCGATGAGGTGGTCCATGGTCTCTCCTTGTTGCAGGGCGCCGGCCGGCGCGACGGTGGTTTCGGGCGGCTGCCCGTCGCGTGTCAGCGTCGGACCGAGAACCGGTTGTGGGACCGCACAGCACGACGCCGGTCCCCTGATGGGGACCGGCGTTCTGATGAGGGCGTGCTACGCCACCGGGATGAGCTCGCGGCGCTCCAGGTTGGCGGTCTCAGGGTCGTCGAACAGGACCCTTCTGGGCCGCGGTGCGGCACCCCGTCGCACTTCCCGGGTGACCCAGTAGGCGACCAACCAGGCCGCGGCTACCAGGAGCACCGCCGCGCCGGCCAGTGACGGCCCGAACGTGGGGGCGACGGTGTGGTTCTGCAGGTACCAGACCTCGCACGGGAGCACACCGGCGGCCAGGCCAAGGGCCAGGGCCGTGATGGTGTCCGCCCGGCGGGCGGGGCCGGCCGGCACCCGGACCGGACCGGTGCGGTAGGCCTCACCCGCGGCGCCGGCGAACATCACCACCGAGCACGCGTACGCCACCAGCACGCTGGTGAACACGGGCGCGACGTCGAAGTGGTTGAGGAACCAGGCGAAGTTCGGGGTGAGGCCCGCGAGGGCACCCAGGCCGGTGAACCAGACGGCACGCAGGTGATGGGCGCCGACCGTGCTCTTCGAGGGGATGTTGCTCACAGCGGACTCCTTGACTCGGACGGATCTCGTTTGCGTTGATCTGCGCGAGACCGTCAGCGCCGGCGGCCTACGGGCAACTGGGTCCAATCAGCAGCCGAGCTCCTCCTCCGCGCGAAGCCGCAGGGTTGCCAGGGCCTCGAACGGGTCACCCTCCCCCGGGCCGTACAGCGCCTGGAGAAACTCGAACTCTGCGAACAGGGAGCTGGGCCGGGGCGGGTAGGCGGCGCGCCAGTGCGGGTCCGGTTCGGTCCCGGTGACGAATGCCATGAGCGGGCAGCCGGCGACCAGCTGGATGGCGTGGGTCGACAGGAGCCGGCCGAGGGCGGCCGCGGCAGCCGGGGTCCCCGGGCTCGCCCCGTCGAAGGCGAACACGGCCGCCTCGTCGTCAGTGCACCGCATCACCTGCTCGGTGACCTGCTGGAGCAGGGTCTCGGCGGGTTCGGTGGCGGTGGGGGTGAAGTGCGGCACGGGTTCGGCCGGGGACTGGGTCGTCATGGTCGCCCAGTCGTGCCGGTCGGAGGTCTGATGGCACTCACCGGGTGTTCGCGCTCACCACACCTGGGAGCAGTTGGCGTCCTGGCATACGTCGTGCGGCGCCAGGCTAGTCATGCCCTGGGCTACCCAGCCGGTGGTGAACCCGGGGAAGTACGGCGGTGGGGTTGCCACGGAGGCCAGGTCGGGTACGACGCGCACGTGCCGCCAACCGGGCAGGTCTGCTGTCAGGGAGGGGGTGGCTACAGACCCGGTGACCTGGAAGGTGTTGCCGTAGTTGTTCTCGTTGGCGGCCCAGGCGCCCTGGCGCGCTGGGAAGGCCTGCAGCCCCGACTCCCCGGAAGTCAGGCCGTACCCGAGGGCGACCAGGTTGGCCTCTACCCGCAGGTCCCCCTCGCGTGGGGTGCGAGCGTAGTGGGGGACGACCAGGGAACCGGTGGCGACAAGGCCGACGCTGACGTTGTCGTCGTGCACCAGGGAGCCGGACAGGATCACGTCGGCGGGGTGACGCGGGGAACCGGCGACGACGGTGAGGCTGCGCTGCGGTTCGGTGGCGGTGCACGGCGCCGCGGGGTCGATCGAGCCTGGGCAGATGCCGATGTAGGTGTCGGCACTGGTGACGACCACACCGCTGGCCGGGTAGCGGAACTGGCCGAGCAGCCGCCAGGGTGTCGCTGCCGGGGTGGTGAACGGTGAGGCCGCGGGATGGGTGCCGGCGGTGTAGTCGGCCCGGGCCATCGAGGACAGGTCGCACCGCAATGCGCAGTCGGCCACCTGCGAGGGCGGGGTGGTGCTGGTGTGCACGGTCACCACGGGGGTCTGGTCCTTGGTGTCAAAGGTCAGCAGGTAGGCGCGGGGTGCGTTGTCCCCGTCGGGGACGGTGATGTCGTGCGCCGGTGCCGAGCCGTCCGCGGGGCGCAGCACCTGCCCGGGGCGCAGGCACAGGGTCGAGGTGGTGTCGGAGTCGGAGTGGTTGACCGCGGCCTCACCTGAGCAGCCGACAGCCTCCAGGCGGGTGTAGGTGCTGCGCAGCCCGTCCATGTTCAGCGGGGCCGGCAGCACCTGGCGGATGTCCCCCACGCTTGGTCGGGCGGGGTCGCTGCGGTGGTAGTAGGTGCCCTCGTCGGGCAGTGCGCCGACGAACCCGGCCTCGGTGAACAGCTGGGCTCCGGTCAAGTCCGCGGCCCGGGTGGGCAGGTGCAGCTTCCCGGCCGCGTACACCGACCCCTGCACCGACACGGCGGCCTGGGGGAGTGAGACGTCGGCTCCGTTGACGGTGTCCAGGCGCAGGTCACCCCCGGAGTACACGGTCATGCCCGCGGCCGAGGAGGGACGGTAGGTGACGGTGATACCGGTCTCGGCGGTGCCGTGGCTGGACAGGACTCGCAGGATGAGCCGGGGGTTCTTGGTCGACGGCGGTCGGATCTCGGCGCGGACCGGGTGGTCGGCGGGGTCGTAGTAGGCGCCCGTATCAGGGTCGACGGCGGAGTACCCGGCCGCCAGGTAGTCCCAGGTAGACGGGCACCCTTGCGGCCACTGGGTGTTCTGCGGCGCCAGGGGGTCGCTCGGGTCGACCTTCTCGGGGTTCATTGGGGGGATCACCGGCTCCACATGCCCGTCCCGGACGCACAGGCGGGGTCGCTCGTAACGGAACAGGTGGGTGGTGAAGAAGGAGGGGTCGGACAGCAGGTCCCGTTCGAACGCTGCCTTGACATCCAGCGCTTTGGCGTAGGCGGTGTCGAAGTGGGTGCGGACTGCTTCGGCCCTGGCGGCCAGCACGGTCTGCTGCACGATCACCAGCGCGATGGTTGCCGCGATGACGCTCAGCAGAACAGTCGCGATGAGCGTTACACCGCGGTCCCGTCGCGCCCGCAACGGCACCGCCTGACCGGACAGGCGACCCACACGACCATGACGAACAGGCATACCGCTCACCGTGCCCCCGGGCCCGGGTCGCGCACGAAGCCGCGGCCCGCTGCGCTGCGCCGTGTGGGACCGGTGCGGGGTTTCACGATCGTCGAGCTCGTGGTGTCCCTGACGATCTTCGCGCTCCTGGCAGGGGTGCTCAGCCTCGCCCTGGCACGCGCCTACTCCGCCGAGGCGCAGATGCGGCAGGAGAACGCCGCCAAGACCGTCCTGACCGACCTGCTCGACAAGCTCGCGACCGTCCCCTACGCCTCCCTCGTCTCCGGCACTGGGTTCCAGGTTCCCTCCCCCTGCCCGGGCGCGGGGTCAGGGATCGGCGGGCTGTCGTGTGTGAAGGTCAACGGCGTCGACGCCGAGGTCGAGTACGGGTTCGCCCAGGACAACGGCGACCACGGCTGCACCAACAAGGACCCGGACGTCCCCTCGGCGGTGCAAGGTTTCGTCACCGTCAACGCCTGCCTGCGTGGCGACGGCGTCAACGACGAGCAGGATGAGGGCGGTGAGGCGGAAACGTACGCCAGCCGGCAGTTCAACGCCCCCCGGATCGGGTACCGGCCCGGTGCGGCCACCATCCGGGTCAAGCTCACCGGCGAGTACGCCCTGCTGCCGGAGCGCCTCGTCTCGGTCGTCAAGGCCGGCAGCTACCCGGTCGAACAGGTCGGGTCTGCCAGCGTGGACGCCTCCGGGGTGGGCGTGCTGACCGTGGAGCCGGAGGACTGCACCACCGCTTCCCCGTGCGCGCTGGCCCTGTCGGTCGGGCAGACCCCGACCATGGTCGTCGGGTCAGGTGGGCACACGGTGCTGCTGACCGACACCGCCGCGGCCGGTCCCGACGCCGGGTTCACCGCCGCCGCGGGCGCGGTCACCGAGGTGTCCGCTCGGGTCGCCCGCGCCGGGACCGCAGCTTTCACCGTGCAGGTGGCCAAGGACGGCAAGGACTGGCCGAACACCGAGGCAGGGTCGGTGTGCCTGTGGGCGACGTTCCCCGATGGCCCGAAGACCCGCACCGTCCCGGTCTGCAACACCGCAGACCCCTCCCAGGTGGTCCTGGACACCTACGACCCGGCCTGGGCCGCCACACCGTTCGTCCCCGGCGGCCAGGCCCCCGCCGCCGGGTCCGGGCTGCGCTACCCGGTGCCGGTCGACACCCCGGTCCGGTTGACCGTCGACCACCCGGACGGCACCTGCCGCTACGCGCCCGGCATGGTCGGGGCGTACCCGGTCGACAATGCCACCGAGACCAGCTGGGTTCCCCGGGCGGTGTGCACCTCCTTCACCTGGGGTCTGCCGTCCACGTTCACCGACCCCGGTGGTGAGCGGGGCTTCCCTGCCCGGGGGGTCACCTTCGAGATCTCCGCAGGTCAGCGCCTCGAGGGCGCCGTCACCTGGGACAACGTCTTGCTTGCCCCCGGCGCGGTCGGGTACGGCGCGGACGTGCCGTGGGGCAAGCCGCGCACCGCCGCGGGATGCTCCACGGACGGCTCCTGCCTGTCGGTCCTGGTGAACCCGCTTGCCGCGGCCGCGGCGAACGCCGGCCCGGACTGTCTGCAGGAGCGGTCCTGCGTCGAGGCAGCCCACGCCGTCACCCCCGAGGTGACCGAGTGCCCCGACGGGTACTGCTACGCCGCTGTCAACTCAGCTCCCTACGTCGCGGTCCCGGCCACCGCGTCCCACCGGGTCGCTGACGGCTCAGCGCAGACGTTCCACATCTACATCAGGGACAGCGACCCCCAGGACGCCGCCACCCTGACCGCCACCCGGGTCGCGGCCAGCCTCCCCTCCGGGGTGACGTTCGACCTGGGTGAGCGCAATACCGTGCCCGGCGACCCCAAGATGGTCCGGTACACGGTCACCTTCGAGGACCGCACCGGGGACGACAGCGCCAAGACGGTCACGTTGCGCCTGACGAGCGGCAGCGGGCCCCGGGAGATGACCGTCAACGTGCCGTTCACCGTGTACTACCGGGTGACCGCCTGGAAGGTCACCGGCAGCCCGGTCCGTGCCGCCCAGGGCGACCCCAGCGTCCCCGTCTCCGTGCGGGTGACCGACACAGAGGGCAACCCCTATCCCGACGCCGACGTCGACTTCACCGTCCGCACCGCCGGCGGGGACCTCCTGGCCGGGGCGACGATCGCAGGCGCGACCACTGACACCGACGGTTGGGCCACCGGGTACCTGAGCTTGCGGGCCGACACCCGCTCCGGCACCGACCACCGGATCACCGTGACGGTTGCCGGCAGCCCCGCGACCGCGACCCTGCCCCTGACGGTCGTCGGGGTGACCAACGCCCTGCAGCTCACCCTCTCCCCCGCCTCCCCCGGCACCGTCGACCAGGGCGGGCAGGCCCGGGCCACCATCGCCTCGGTCGACGCCGCCGGTGACCCGGTCGCCGGGATCGTCGCCCGCGTCGTGGTCAGTGACACCGCGGGCAAGTCCCCCGAGCACGTGTACCCCGCCTCCACCGGGTGCGTCACCACCGATGAAGGGACCTGCAGCGTCCGGATCGTCGTGGAAGACCGCGCCCCCACCGGCGAGTACCTGGTGCACGCCACGTCAGGGTCTATGGCCGCACCCTCCCAGACCCTGCAGGTCGCCCCGGTCGTGGCATCCGTGGCCCCCCTGACCCCGCTCAATGTCATTCAGGGCGAGATCTCGGAAGGCAACGTCCTACAGGTCCGCGACGGCGCCGGCGACGGCGTGCCCGGGGTCGAGGTCCGCCTGAGCACCGACACCGCCGGGGTCACGTTGACCCCCACCACGTTGCCGACCGGGGACGGGCGCGGCAGCACCGACGAGCAGGGCAGGCTGACCTTCACCGTCGACCTGGCACCCAACGTCCCGGTCGGTGCCAAGACCATCCGGGCCACGGTCGCCGGGAAGACCTACCCGTTGACCCTGCTGGTCTCCCCCGACTACTCCGGGATGACCGCTGAGCCGATCGCCCTGGCCCAGGGAGATACCAAGGTGCTCAAGGTCACGGTCCTGGACGGCCGCGGCGACCCCGCGGTCAACGCCAGGGTCACCCTCGCCCACGACAACAGCCCCGTCGGCGCCGAGCCGGATGTGGTCAACACCGGCTCGTTCCAATACGCGGCCGTCGCCGTCACCGGCAGCACCGGTGAGGCGCTGTTCGAGATCACCGCCGACCAGACCGTCATGGCCGGGGAGTACCGGTTCACCGCCACGGTCGGGGCCTTCAGCCGCGACGTCCCCGTCTCGGTCACCGCGGTGATCGCTTCGGTCACCACCCAGGACCCGATCATCCAGGGCGGGCAGGACCAGCACATCCGGTTCACCGTGCGCGACCACGCCGGCACCCCGGTGCCCGGCCTTGCGGTCACCGTCCTGGATCACCCAGACACCATGACGATCCTGGGCGGGCCGTGGACCACCGGGACCGGGGAGGAAGCCGGTGAGTTCACCGCCATCATCAATGACGCCAATACCCCCGGCGGCACCGTGCGCCTGTCCATGCAGGTCGCCGGCGAACGGCTCGGTGTCCCGGTCACGATCACCGCGCAGGTCGGCTCGGCCGTCCTCACCCCCGACCCCGCCCGCCTGCCCGCCGGGTCCACCGCGACCCTGACGCTGACCTTGACCGACCTGTCTGGTGCCCCCATTCCGGGGCAGGAGATCACCGTCGACGAGGACTACCTGCCCGACGGATTGAGCGTCACCATCTCCGGTCCGACGAACAGCTCCGGGTCGGCGAACCTGACCCTGCGGGCCGCACCGGAGACCACCGGCCAGACCCTGCCCCTGATCGTCCAGGTCCGCGACACCCAGCTGGTGGTCAACGTCATCGTCACCAGCAGGTACTCCCAGCGGCTCCTGGACGCCGGCGCCACCCTGCTCCTGCCGTTCGACGAGGAACCCGCCGACGACAACCCCGACCGCACCGCCTACGACCTGCTGGGTCGCCACCACGGCCGGTACGGCGAGAAGGTCTCCTCAGGTTCCCGGATGGGTGTAGACGCCCCCGTCCCCGGATCCCAGCACGTGTACCTGTTCGACGACCCGCCCGGCACCGCCTACATCGAGGTGCCCGACGACGCCGCAGACATCCTGCCCACGACAGCAGGGTCGTTCACCCTCGCCGGGTGGGTGGCGCCGGAGGCCGGGTTCGACCACTGGTTCCTCCTGACCAAGGGCGACCCCACCCAGGGGCCCGGTGTCCGGGTCGGGGCGACTCCCTCCGGCAGCACCCTGAACGTGGAGGTGACCGCCGAGACCGGGACCGGGCTGCGCCGCAGCGCCAACCTCACCCTGGTCGTCCCAGCCCACCTGCGCCCACAGACGTGGGAAGGCTGGGGCCATGTCGCGCTGGTCGTCGACCGTGGCAGCTCCACCGAGCCGGCCGTCCGGCTCTACGTCAACGGCCAGTACGCCGACAGCGCGCCGCTGCGGGACCCCCAGGGCCAGGTCCTGTCCGGTCCGGTCAGCAACACCGCACCCCTGGTGCTGGGGTACGCGGCAGACCTGACCTTCCGTGGGTTCCTGGACGAGTTCGCGGTGTTCGACCAGGCGCTCAGCTCCGCGCAGGTGGCCGCGATCGCCGAGCCCACCGCCGACTAGGTTGCGTGCCCACTCCGGCGCCCTGGGGACGGTAGGCCCGGTGAAGGACTTGCGTGCGCTGGCCAGCCCGAGGGGGCGGCACGCCCGTCGCGCTGCGGGCGGGTTCACCCTGCTCGAGATCGTCATCGTGGCCGTTCTGACCAGCATCCTGTTCCTGTTACTCATCCGCTGGGTCGCGGCGATGAGCTCCTCGGCGGCCACCACCCAGGACAACGAGGCGGTGCAGCGCTCAGCCCAGATCGCCACCGCGGTGTTCTCCCAGGACGTGGCCAACTCCCGCCCGTGCGCCGCCGGGCGGCCCACCCCCCTGGCCGAGATCCGCACCGACACGGTGTCCTTCTACGCCGCCGGGGACGGCGCCCTGGAGCTCATCACCTGGCAGCTGCGACGCCCGGGCACCAGCCCGGCCGGTCCGTCGCCATACGCCGACCTGGTCCGCACCGTCGAACAGGTCTCCGGGTGCGGCGGGGAACGAGCCCTAGTCTCCACCCAGGTGCACGCCCTGTCCGCCCGAGCAGCCAGCACCCGTGTCGACTACGCCGACGGACGGGCCCCGCAGCCCGCGTTCTACATGATCGACAACGGCCAGCCGCTGTTCACCCTCGGTGACCCGGCCCGCCCGGAGAACCTCGAGGAGGACCTGGCCGCCCAGCAGGCCTGGGGTCCCTGCTCGGCTGTGGACCACCTGACCGAGTCCCGGTGCGCCGCCACCGCGATCGGTCTGGACCTGACCCTGCTCTCCCCCGTGGACAGCAACGCCCCGGCGCACATCAACCGCAGCTTCACCTTCCCTGTCACCGGCGAGGGGTACTTCTGATGCCGACCACGTCCACCCGCCGCCGCACCGTTCTGGCACTCGTCCTCGCACTCCTGACCACCCTCGGGTTCAGCGTGCTCACCCCCAGCACCGCCCACGGCGCCACCGAACGGCTCCTGGTCCAGGTACAGGGGTTCTACGGTGACGGGGCACGCGCGCCCAAGTCCGGCACCATCGTCGGTGCGGTCGCCACCGCGACGGAGCAAGGACAGCAGGCGTTCCAGTTCGCCGTCCTGTGCGCGCTGCCCAACGGATCGGACTGCCCCGCCGGGGTCACCGTTCACTGGGACTACGGCGACGGGTCCACCGCCCAGCTGGTGGTCGACGACCCATCCCAGGAGAAGCAGTGGGGCTCGGCCCACGTGTACGACACCCCCGGGTCGTACACGGTGCGGGTCACCGTGTCGAACTCCCAGGCGCACGGCTCCGGTGCGATCCGGGCCCTGGTCGGCCCCCGGTTCGCTGACTTCGACGCCGCGGTCACCGACGCCGGACCGGACGGGGACGTTGACAAGGCCGTCAACCCGCTGGCCGAGGCCGTGTGGGCGGTCACCGCCCTGGGCCTGATGGGACCGTGCAACCCGTACTACACCGCCAACTCCGCACCCCTGCCTCCCGGCGCAACCAAACTGCTGCCCGAGGACATCAACCGCGCGATGTTCTGCGGCGCCCCGCTCAACCACCCGGTAGTCGCCGGCGACAACCCGGCCCGGACCGCACCCACCAACCCGGTCGGTCGGCACAAGTTCGCCACCCAGGACCTGCCAGCCGGACGGTCCACCATGGAGGATTGCCTGGCGTACTACGCCACCTGCGGGCTGCCCGCCTCGGCGTTCACCGTGAACACCGCCGACCCCACCGCCGCCTGCGACGCAGACTGCCGCACCGTCCTGCGGGTGGCCGGGGTGCTCCGCACCGACGGGTCGATGATCTACGACCCCACCCGGTGTGCCGACAACTGGCGCACCCCGGCGCACGCCGCCTCCCCGGTGGACGCGACCACCACCCTCGAACGGGGGGTGGAGGCCGGCTGCGCCACCCGCGGCGACTTCATCCGTGCCCTCACCCGGGCGGTCGACGTGCGCAACGAGCTCGGCTTCAGCGACCACCAGGACCACCCGACGTTCCTGGGCCATGCCGTCAACGACAAGGACTGCATGCCCGCCGGCGCCACCGCCGGCACCCCCGACCCCGACACCCTCGACGGGGTGCGCCGCGGCGCCATGCTGCTGTCCACCTCCTCCCTGACCGTCGACCCGTGCCACCCCGACGCCGCCCTGACCAAGGGCGAGGCCTACCGGCTGCTCGCCGCCCTGCTTGGGGTGACCGCCTCCCCCGGGTACCAGGAGACCAGTCCGCTGGCCGACCTGGTCGACCTCCGCCTGGGCCATGGCCCCGGCCCCCAGGCCTACCCCGGCTCCGCCGCCGTCCTGGCGGTGTTGGAGGACGGTGCGCCCCTGGTCGGGTCATCCGCCTGCCCAGTCGCCCCGACCGACACCGCCCGCCCCGCCTGCTTTAACCCCTACGAGGCGCTCACCCGAACCGACATGGCCCGCCTGCTGGCCCACTACGTCCTGGGAGACCTCTCCGACACGGCCAAGCTGAACGCCACCCTGACCCCCTCAACCGACCAGGTCAGGATCGGTGGGACCGTCCAGCTGCAGGTCGAGGTGTCCGTCCCGCCGTGGCTGCGCCCTTACACCTCCACCTGGCAGGTCCGCCTCGAGCGGGACAAGGTCACCCCCGCCGGGTCGCTCACACCGAACGACCTGGCCTTCACCGGGTGCGAGGGGACGATCCGGGACGGCTCCCTGGACGCCGGCCCGTTCACCGCCTCGTGCACGCTCGTACTACGGCGCGCCGACGACAACGCCGAGGTGCCGCTGGCCCTGTTCCTCGGCGGCACCCGGGTCGCCTGGACCACCCTGCGCACCCAGGTGGTGCCCCCTCTGGTGCTGCCCGAGGTGTCAACCAGCCCCAACCTGGTCGAGGACGGCGGCCCGTTCACCTCCCGCCTGGCGTTCACGAGCAACACCGGGCCACGAGTCAGCGCCGTCCAGGTGTCCCACCGGCCCGACGGACCCTGGTCCGACCTGGCCACCGACACAACCGGCCGCGCCACCGTCCGGGTCACCGAGAGCCCCGGACCGTTGGACGGCGACGTCGACCTGGCCTGGACCCTGACCCGGGACGCGTTCACCGACGGCCCAGCCGACAACGTGGTCCTGTACGCCCGCGTGTGCAACACCGCCGGGATCTGCTCAGCCCCCTACGCGATGAGCGAGCCGATCACCCCAGTCGCCGACGCCCCCGCGGCCTTCACCATCACCCCGGCCACGTTCAACGGCACCACCGTCCCGGTCACCGGCACCTGCACCCAGTACCACCGAGGCAACCTGGGCCCGAACATGTTCGCCTTGGCCGGCAACGACCCCCGCGACGGCAGGGAGAGCGTCGGTGAAGGCATCGTGTCGTACACGCTGCACGCAGCCGCGGGCGCCCCGGGCGCCCTGTACTACTGCGCCCAGACCGGCCAGTGGGCCCAGCTCGCCGTTCCCACCCCGGGTGCCGGACAGCAGGTGTACTCCGAAGTGCTGCTGTGGAATCCGCCGACCACCCAGGTCACCAACAACACCTCCTACACCTTCACCGTCACCGACGAAGGGGTCGGCTCCGACGGGCAGTACACCTCCGCGCCAGCCCCGATCGTGCTGAACAGCAACGCCCCCGGTGCCGCCCCTGTCGTGACCAGCGTCAACATCACCCCCTCCAGCAGGACCGGGCCGGCGTGGACGACCGACTTCACCGTCACCGCGCACGCCACGGTCAGCGGCGGTGGGGTCACCCTGTCCCGGTACACCATCGACTTCGGTGACGGGGTCACCACCTCCACCGCCCCCGTGCCCTCGACCAGGGCCGGGGTGTTGACCCACCGGTACACCACACCCGGCAACTACACGGTCCGGGTGAGCGCCACCGACTCCAAGGGCCGCACCTCCCCAGTCGCCAGCCACACCCTGACCGTGCGGACCAACTACGTCGGTGACCCCGCCTTCGAGACCGGGGTCGACCACTGGTCGGCAACCACCACCGGGCAGGTCACCCTCTCCCCGGTCCAGACCACCTCCAGCTACGACCCGACCACCGGCCTGCCCGCTGGACCGGACCGTCCCGGTCGCCAGGCCGCGCTGATCACCCGGGTCCCCCAGGGCGGTGTCAGCTCCTCCCCCTGCCTGGTCACCCACACCCCGCCGGCCCTGGTCAACAAGGTCAAGGCCGGGACCAGCTACACGTTCAGCCTGTGGGTCCGCCCGGTAATCGGCACCCGCGGCCACCAGTTCACCCTCACCGTCGAGGAGCTGGACGACGGGTCGGTCCTGCCGAACGCGCGCACCCAGGCGTTCACCCTGCCCGCCAGTGACACGACCTGGCAGCAGGTCTCGGTGACCTACCCCGCCACCCGGGACGGCAGCGAGCTGAGGCTGACCGCCGGGCTCCCCACCCACTCCGGGACCGGGACCAACGCCGCCTGCTTCGCGATGGACGACGCCGCCCTGCACTGAGGAACCCGAGGTGACCGGTGCCTTGCGCACACAACGCGGCCGCGCACGGTCGCAGGAGACCGGGCACGAGACCCCGCCCAGGTCACGGCGCCGTTCCGACACTGCACGACGCCGGCCCAGTCCCGGCCCGAGGACACCCCTCGGCCGCACCCACCAAGGAGTCCCGTCCTATGTTCAACGCCTTCCTCGCCCGCCTGTACCTGATGCTCGAGACGGTCGTCGCCGTCATGGCCGGCCACCTGCGCGGCCGCACCAGCGCCGTCGCTGGCGCCCGCGGCGTCACCTTCATCGAGTACGCCCTGCTGGCCGCCATCGCCGTCATCATCGCGGTGCTGTTCCGCAGCCAGCTCTCGGCCGCATTCAACGCCGTCTTCGGCAGCCTGCGCGGTATCACGGGCTGACCACGAGCCTCGGCTCGGTCTGGGACGGGACCCAGCTCCCCGGCGCCCAGGTCGGCTACCGCTCCTGGCGCCGTGGACTTGCCCGAGCCGCCACCGGAACCCGCCCCCAGTCACCTGACGGGGCGGGTTTCGGGGTTTCCGGGGACTCCCGCGGGACCCGGCGGCCCGCCGGAGTGGTTGCCGGCTGGGCGTGAGGACGGACAGTGCGCCGGCGTGAGTCCCAACAACCGCCGTCGCCCCGGAACCAAGGCGGCCGTCACCATCCTGGCGGCCGCTGTCATCGGCTCCAACGTCCTGGCCTGGCAGACCGCCAAGGACCTGTTCCCCGACCTGAGCCTGACCCCGCGCCCCGAGCAGACCGTCGATCTCCCCGAGCCTCTCCCCGCCGGGCCGGCGACGGCGCAGGTGGCCTACACGACCACCCCCGCCGACCAGGTCCTGCAAGGCGTCCTCGACGTCGACGCCCCCACCCTCCTGGGTCGCGGCTTCACCGCCGGCCCGGTCCGGGCCCGGGTGCACGGGGCACCGTTCACCGGGTCCTGCCTGCGCCAGCTGCCCTCCGAGGTCACGCCTGTGCGGGGGTACGCCCGGGACGGGCAGGGTCGCGGCGGCGGGGTCACCGTCCAGCTGTGGGCATACGGGGCCGGGCAGGGCGCCCGCGTCGTGGAAGACCTGCGGGGGCGCCTTCGCACCTGCACCCCCGCCGCCGGGTACACCCCATACCTGTCCGCAGGAGCGGTCACCGACGCCGATGGGTTCACCGCGACCAGCACCGCCGGCGCCCAACCGGTCGTGTGGGTGGTCTGGCAGCGCGGGGACGTGGTCGCCTCCGTCGCCTACACCCGGTTCTCCGGCGCCGGCCTGACCGCCGCCCACCAGGTCGCCCGGTCCGTCGACGACCTCCTGACCCGACGCCTCGCGCCCCACTGCCGGGACCTGTCCCCATCCGTGGACGACGCCCGGCGCAACCCGTACACCTCCGGTGAGGACTACACCGGGCACACCCGGACGGTCCGGTTGACCGTCCCGGTCCCCCCGCAGCTCGACGAGCCGGCCGCCGCGCCGGTGCCCGAGACGAGTGTCCCGGAACCTGTCGCGATGCCGGACCTTGCGCCCGTCCTGGTCCCCGACCGGTCCACCTGGGAGGACACCAACGCCGACGGCATCGGGGACACCCCTCCCCCGGTCGAGGACGCTCCCCGCGGCCCGGCCCCGGTCCTGATCGACCCCGACGCGGTGGCGGTCCCCGAAGGCCTGCCCACCGTCGAGCCGCCCTACCCAGCCCGGCCCCAGCGGCCGGAGGAGAAGGTGGCGGTGGAGGTCCCCGCCGTCGACACCGCCGGGCCCGGCTGCGGGTGGGCGTTCCTCGGGCAGGAGGCACCGGTCGTCGACCGGGACCGGATCGCCCGGGACACCGAGGAGCTGCTCGCCGCCGCCCTCGTCGAGGGCACCCGGCGCGCCGCGGAGTACGAGGTCGCCCAAGCCGGGTGGGTCGCCAAGGCCCTGGACTACCAGGAGAAGCTGGCCGCCTACACCGCCTACCAGCGTCTGCAGCAAGTGATCGACCGGGCCCGAGCGGACCTGGGCCGCGCCCGGTCCGAGCACGAGGCGTCCTTGGCCCGGTACGCCGCCGTCGTTGAGGAGGCGGCGGCCGAGCTCGAACGACTCCTGAACCCGCCGGGCACCGGGCAGGACGAAGACGAGCCGACCCTGCCGGACCCCGCCGACCCAACCGACGGCACCCCGACCACCCCGGCGCCGCCCGACCCGACCACCCCGGCGCCGCCCGACCCGACCACCCCGGCGCCGCCCGACCCGACCACCCCGCCCCCACCCCCGGACCCTGACCCGGTCGACCCGACCGACCCCGGCGACCCGACGACCACCCTTCCCCCGAACCTCGGCAGCTGAGAGCAGGACCGATGTCCACCACCACACCCCGCCCCAGACTGGGCTCAAGCTGGCTGGCTGTCCTGGCCGTGGCGGTGTTCGCCTCCGGGTGCACCACCGGCGAGCCCTCGACAGCCCCCACGCCCGTGGACACCTCGGTCGCCACGGCCAGCCCGGACAAACCCGCAGGGGCCACCCGCGGCCCGGACCGGTACGGGGGCGGGCAGCTGCTCCAGGACGGCCTGAAGGTCCCCGCCGGTTCGGTCATCGCCGCGCCGTTGGGACACGCCACCGGTGAGGAGGCGAGCGCCTGGTACGCCACCCTGCTGCTGGAGGAGGACGCCGACCCCGGCGCGGTCCTGGCCGACCTGGCCGACCAGGCGATCGGTGAGGGATTCACCGTGGAACGTGGGGACGCCGCGTTCACCGGCACCCGGACCGGCTCAGGCTACGGGCAAGGGCGGCAGCAGCTTCGGGTCTCCGTCGTGCCGGCCTTCGGGCCGGTGCCCGCCCACGTGCAGGTCGTCAGCACCACCGTGCCGGACGCTGACACCGGGGACGGCAGGTAGCGCTGACCTCATTGCCGCCAGCGCCCGATCCGCACAGTGCGACCGGTGATCAAGGCAACCCGTGCGCTCGTGCTGTTCCTGCTGGCTTCCGTCCTGGCCGGTGTCGTCCTGGCCGCAGCCGCCCTGCCGTTCGTCGGGGCGCTCGGGCTGACCGCCCGCAGCGGCGCCGAGTACTGGGACAGCCTGCCGGGTGAGCTGGAGGAGCCGCCCCTGCCCCAGGGGTCGGTGCTCCTGGCCTCCGACGGCAAGACCCGCCTTGCCACCCTCTACCTGTATAACCGCAAGACGGTCCCGCTGGAGAAGATCGCCCCGATCATGCGGACTGCGATCGTGGACATCGAGGACTCCCGGTTCTACAGCAACCCCGGGGTGGACCTGCGCGCCATGCTCCGGGCCCTGAAGTCCACCGGTACCGGGGAGCAGGTGCAGGGCGGTTCGACGATCACCCAGCAGTACGTCAAGCAGACCCTGCTGCTGTCCGCGCAGACCGAGGAGGAGAGGGCCGCCGCGGCCGGGCTGTCCCTGGAGCGCAAGCTGCGGGAGGCCAAGATGTCGATCGGGCTGACGCAGAAGTACAGCAAGGACGAGATCCTGGCCAAGTACCTCAACATCGCCTACTTCGGCGCCGGCGCCTACGGGGTGGAGGCGGCCGCGCAGCGGTACTACTCGGTCCCCGCGGCCAAGCTGAACCTCAACCAGGCCGCCACCCTGGCGGGGCTGGTGCAGAGCCCCAACGGCTACGACCCTCTGCAGTTCCCGGACGCGGCCAAGCGGCGCCGAGACCAGGTGCTGAACCGGATGGCGCAGCTGGGGCACATCACCGTCGCGCAGCGCGACGCCACGATCGCCAAGGACCTGGAGCTCAACCCCTCCCAGCCGAAGAACGGGTGCGCCGCGTCCCTGGAACCGTTCTTCTGCGACTGGGTCACCGAGGCGCTCCTGGACGACCCGGCGTTGGGGGCCACCGAGGCCGAGCGCAAGCAGCGGCTCCTGGAGGGTGGGTTGACGATCACCACCACCCTGGATGTGGACGTGCAGACCAAGGCGGAGAAGGCGGTCCGTCAGGTCGTGCCGGCCGACCACCGGGTGGCCGCGGTGTCGGTGGCGATCGAGCCGGGCACCGGACAGGTGAAGTCGCTGGCGGTCAACCGGGAGTACGGCACCGGGGAGGGCCAGACGGTCCTGCCGCTGTTCTCCACGGCGTGGACCCAGCCGGGGTCGACGTTCAAGGCGTTCACCCTGGCCGCGGCGCTGGAAGCCGGGGTGCCGTTGAACACCCGGCTGCCCGGTGGGGACCGGCACCGCTCGAGCGTCTTCGACAACCCCAGCTCAGGCTACTTCCGCAACGCCTACGACGGGCACAAGAAGAACCTGACCCTGGCCGAGGCGACAGCGGCTTCGACGAACACCGCGTTCGTCCAGCTGCAGGAGCGCATCGGCACCCGTGCCGTCGCCGAGGCCGCCCACCGGGCTGGGGTGGCCTCGCTGCCGCTGACCGGTGAGGGCGCGGTCGGGCCGAAGGAGGGGTCACTGACCCTTGGCACCCGGGAGGCTTCCCCGTTGGAGATCGCTGCCGCCTACGCCACGTTCGCCGCGCACGGCAAGTACTGCGCACCGGTCGCGGTGACCCAGATCAAGGACCGGGCCGGCACCGCCCTGCCCGGCGTGGGACCGCGGTGCGCCCAGGCGTTCACCCCGGCGGTCGCCGACACCGTCACCTCCCTGCTGGCCACCGTCATGGAGGAGGGCGGCACCGGTCACGAGGTTGCCCTCGCCGGCGGAAGGCCGTCGGCGGGCAAGACCGGCACGACCGAGGGCCACTCGGCGGCACTGTTCGCCGGGTACACCCCGCAGCTGGCGGTCGCGACCGTCGTGGCCGACCCGCGCGGCCCTCACGCCCACCCCCTGATCAACACCCTCGGGTATGACCGGGTGTACGGCTCGGACGTGCCCGCGGTCATCTGGAAGAAGGTCATGGACGCGGCCCTGGCCGGTCAGCCGGTCAAGGCTCTCCCGTCAGCCAACCCCGCCTACCTGCTTCCGTCGAACACCACCCTGCTCCCCTCCGTGCTCGGCCAGTCCGTCGACCAGGCTCGCGCCCAGCTCGAGGACGCCGGGCTTGTGGTGCGCACGCTGCGCGGACCGACACCCCGGTCGGCGGCGGTGGCGCCGGGGACGGTCGTCGGGATGGAGCCGGCCGCGGGCGCACCCTTGGTGGAGGGCATGGAGGTGACCTTGACCCTGGCCCCCTGATCGGCGCCACAACCAAGGGCCCTCCCCCAGCGTTGGGGGCGGGCCCTTGGTGTCTGCCTGGGGCAGACGCTGCTCAAGGGTGGGCGGGTTCGGTGCGGAAGCCGGCCGGTTGGGTCGGCAGCGGCACCCCGGGGGTCCACGGGGTCGCCGACGCCGGCGGCTCGGGGGCGAACAGCTCCTCGCCCAGGGTGGGCGGCTGCGCCCCGAACAGCTCCGCACTCAGACCGGCGGCCGGCTCGACCCGAGCGGCCTCGGTGGGGCCGTCGTCGAACAGGGCGCCCACATCCCCCGGCTCCGGGCTGGCCTGCTCGACGGCCGGGGCCGGCGGGGTCTGAGGCTGCGGTGCGGCGAAGGAGGGGAACGCTGGCGGCACCACCGCGGCCGGGGGAACCTCGGCCGCGTCCGACTCGGCGCCTGCGTCATCAGCCGGTCTCCCCACCTCCCGCGGGGCCTGCTCCGGGGCGTCTGGGCCCGGGGGGCGGTCCTTGGCCGTGTCGCCCCGGCCATCGGCGTCGGTCCGCGCTTGGGCGGTCGCGCCGGTGTCCACCGGGAGCTTGCCGCGGTGCAGGGCCCGCAGCTCCTCGTCGGTGAACGTGATCACCCGGTCGGCCAGGGAGCGCAACTCCGCGCCGGCCGAGCGGTCGTCGGGAACCAGGAGGGTCACCCGGCGCCCTTCGTCCTGGGCGGCCCGCACGGCCTCGCAGATGTCCCGGTCGCCGCTGAACACCACGGCGATGTCGTAGGCGGAGCGCTGCGCCAGCCGGACGATGTCCAGGACCATGAGGGTGTCGACACCCTTCTGCTGGTACTCCGGCGCCAGCTTGAAGTGCCTTTCGAACGTGGCCCGGTCAACCCCGCACTTGTCCAGGGCCCGGTGCAGCTGCTCGTGCCAGGCGGGGGTGTGGCTGGTGATGTGCCCCAGGCGCAGTTGGATGCCGGGGATGGCAGCGACCGCGTCCAGGTACTTGCGCTGGTTTCCGTGCCGCGGGTCGGACTGGGGGTGTTGCCCGTCGTACCAGTAGACACGCAGGAACAGCCCGTCCCAGGAGTCGGCGATCCGCTCCACCTGCTGTACCAGGGCCGCGGCGTCCAGCCGCACCTTGGACGGTTCGATCCCGCACGCCTTGGCGACCGCGGCGCGCACGAACCCCACATCGACGAACCCTGCGACATTCATGCCCATCGCGTCACGCTCTCCATCTGCATCGTGCTGGTCTCACGGCCGCGGCGGTTCCGGGGCCTCGGTGGAATGTCCCCCGCGGGCGCGAATCGGCCACCAGCGCTGGTGGCAGTCCGTGGGGTGCCGCGGGACCGTCGCAGCCGGACGCTCCGCCGCCAGGGGCGTCCGCGCCCCGAGGAGACCCACGTGACCGTTCCCGTCGCCAGCACCCCCGAGTTCACCGTCCACCAGACCCACCACATCCAACTGCGCGCGGACCGGGCGCGCTTGCGCGTCCACCTGGCCGGTGCCGGCAGCACCCCGGGACGTGCTGTCGCGGCCGTCCGCCGCGTCCAGGACCGCGTGGGGGCGGTCCTGTCCCGGTGGGACGCGGAGGTCGGACAGGTCACGTTCGGCCCGGTCGGGCTCGTCCCCGCGGAGGGTGACGGTTCCCACCGGGCCACCTGCGTGGTCGAGGTCTCCGGTGTGGCGGCGGTGTCCTTGCCCGGGCTGCACCGTGGTCTGGGACGCCTGCGCGGGGTCCAGCTGGGTGCGATCGACTGGACCCTCGGTCCCGACCACGCGGTCTTCACCCTGATCCGCAGGGAGGTCAGCCGGCAGGTGCAACGGCAGGCGCGCGAGATCGCCGAGGTGGTCGCCGCGGATACCACCACTGTGCTCCTCAGCCTCGTGGTCGACCCGCCGCACCTGAGCACCCACCACCCCACCGTCGACGGTGCCGACGCCCAGGTCGTGGCCGGTGTGGTCGGGGACCCGCCGCTGCTGACGGTCACCGCGAGCGCGACCGGGCGGTACCGCCTGGCGTGACGGTGGATTGACCCGACGGGCCGACGGCGGACGGTGCCCGGTGTCCTCGAGCACCCTGACGACAGGAGAACCGTTGAGCACCACACTGTCCCCCCGCGAGGCTGCCCGGTTGGCCCGGCCCTACCCGGGAGCGTTCCTGGCCTACGGCGCCGACGCCTCCGGTGACGTCGACGCGGCGTTCGACGACGCCGTGGAGCAGGCCGGGTACGACCTGGGGTTCGCCGGGGTGCTGCCCAGCGTCGCCGAGATCGATGCCACCGAGGTTCACGTGGCCTGCACCCGGGCGATGCCGTTGGCAGCCGCGCAGCTGACCGCCACCCGTGCCCTGGCCGCCGGTGACCTGGTCCCCGGGCAGGCTTACGCGCTGGCGGTCTGCCCGGACGGGGCGTTCAAGCGGCGCCGGGTCCGTCTCACCACCACCGACACCGACCGGGTTCTCGCCGAGGCCCCGGGAGCCCTGGACGTCGTGACACCGGACCTGGAGGCGCGGCTTCGGGACCTGGCCGAGGCCAGCGGCGGGATGGGTAAGGAGGAGCTGGTGGAGGCGGTGGAGGTCCTCACGGCCCGGCACCGGTTCCGCCCGGCCGTGGAGGTCTTCCGCGGCCCGAGCAGCGCCCGGTTCGTGGTCCTGGACCCCTGTCGCGGGCAGATCGTCGCCGAGGCCGGTGAGGACGGGCAGCCGTTCACCACCGCCGGGCAGGCCCGCCGTGCCGCGGTGGCGTTGTTGAAGGCCGGCCAGGTGGGACAGGACCCGACCGGTCACCTGGACGTGGTCAAGCTCTCCGGGCGTGAGGGTGGCCTGCCGTTGGTGCGGGTGACCCGCACCCGGGTCGCGTCGCGCGTTGTGGTGAAGGTGACCGTCTCCGCCGAGAAGAACCCGGCCAAGACGCGCACGGTCGGGTGGCTGTTCTACGGGGTGGTGCCCGAACCAGGCGCCCAGGACGCGGCCGACGGCGAGGGCTGAGACCCCTCCGGGCAGACCACAGGGCCCGACCGCCAAGCGGTCGGGCCCTGTCGTTGTGCTCTACGCCGCGGTGGCCGCGGCAGTGGCGTCCAGCAGCTCCCCGAGGGTGCCGGTGAACTCGTCGAACAGCCGGTCGTACAGGTGCCATGCGACCGGGTTGTCACCCAGGCGTGCGGCGATGGCCCGCTCGAGCGCCAGCGAGGTCTCCACCACGTGCCCGTGGGAGCAGACGTCGCCCAGGCTGACCAGGGCGTCGCGGACAGCGGGCAGGGGCAGGTCCAGGAGCACCTCGGGGTCGAGCCCGGCGCTGATTCCGGCGCGCAGCTCGTGCTCGTACTTGTCAGGGTCGGCCGCCCAGCGGCGCATGAGCTCCTTGGGGGTGGCGATCCCGGCGAACGGGGCCCACCCGTAGTTCCGCAGCACCGAGGCGGGGTAGACCTCGCACCAGGTGCGTCGGACCTTCTCATCCCCGGCGAACCAGGTGAGGGCGTCGAACTTGCCGAGGTTCGCCGGCGCCAGGACGTCGCGGATGGAGTCCATCAGCCGGTGCCGGTCGGTGAGGCCGAGCGCCGGGTTCTGCAGCAGCACCTGTGCCGCCAGGTTCCAGTAGGCGGCCTGGTTTGGGTACTGCACCAGGGGTGCGAAGGTGAGCAGGCGGTCGGCCACCTGGGCCACGACGCGCGGGTCGGGGCTGAGGGCGTAGTCCCTCAGGTCGGGAAGGTCCACGGTGCCCACCCGACGCACCTGGGATCCTGCCTGCTGGGCCGCCGGTTGGGTGTGGGGCTGCTCGGACCACGGCTGTAGCCAGTACTTTCCGCTGGGCCCCCACAGGTTTCGGCCGCGGCGCTCCTCCTCGAGCTGCTGGCGGACCCACCGGGCCAGTTCGTCCTTATCCGGTCTGGAGAACACGATCACGTTGAGGTCACCGGTGTCGAACATCTCGATACCCAGGCGCTCGATGCTCTGACGAACCAGGTCACCGGGCAGGTCGAAACGCAGGATGGCTGCGGCGATGGCGCTGTTGCGGCACTCGGGAAGCGTCTGCACGGCGGCCTCCCGGCCGGCCCTGCGGATCACCCGGATCAAGGGCGCGTCCTTGAAGTCGGAGCGCTTCAGCGAGGTCAACGCGGCCAGGGCGCGCAGGACGGTGGCTGCCTGCTCGCCGGTCAGGTGCGTTGTCGGGACGCTGGTCATCTCCACGGCCAGACCCTTGGTCGGTTTGGCAGCCAGGGCCGCGACGGCGGCCTGGATGACGGTCGGGTTGGCCCATCCGGTCTTCTTCAGGGCCTTGACGAGCACGTCGGCGCGCCGTTCCCCGGCCAGGCCGGCCCCGCGTTCGGCGTCGGTGACGTCCGGGCGGGCCAGGAAGGTCGCCCGCAGCTGCGGGTCCTCCAGGGTGGCGTACTGAGCCCGTAGGTCCGACGGGGCGTCCAAGCGTGCGACGAGAGCGCGCATGAGCTCCCGGTTCTGGTACTGGTTCGCCAGAGCCCACGCGACTCGGTGGCTGGTCGGGGGCAGGACGGGGTTGTCGCGCTGGGCGAACAGCTGGATGTAGCGGTGCAGCAGGGACACGGTGGCCCCTCCTTCCATGGGTTGGGGTCGTCTGCGCTGGACCGTGTCCGCTCTGCCGGTCCCGGCAATCGCACGGGAACCGCCGCGCCGATGACCTGCGCCGACGCCCAACCCGGAGTTCCGGTGCGGTGTCGCAGGTCACGGCTACCCTCTTGCGCCGGGGGATGTTGCGGGCCCGCGAGTGCCGCTCATGGTCCGGCGCGCACGTTCCACCTCAACGGGGGGTCCCAGGCTTCCGGCTCGGCGCCGGCGCGGACGGGGCTTCCCCGACCCAGTTGCCCGGCAGTCCCGGCTGCCCGACCGAAAGCAGAACCGTCATGCTCGTCCTGACCCGAGCGCTCGCCGCCGCCCTCGCGCTGACCCTGACCGTTCCCCCCGCCGTGGCGGACTCCCCACCGTCGGGCCCTGGTCAACGTCTGGGCGGACAGTCCCAGGCTGCGCCGGACTGGACTAGCGCCGTCGGCTCGAGCCTGCAGGCCGCACCCAAGGACCTGGCCGCGGCGGCGCCGCTGACCGGGCCGGTGCGGGTGGTGACGGTGACCGAGGAGGACGGGCACCCCCAGGTGGAGGTGACCCAGGTGCAGGGGCGGGCCGCCGCGACCCAGGCGATCGCCCGGGCCCAAGCTGACCCCGATGTGGTCGCGGTGGAGGTCGAGGTGCCCCGTCACGCCGCGCAGATTCCCACCCCGCCGTGGAACGACACCTACCGGTGGGCCCAGTGGCCATTGGACCGGCTGACGGCTGAGGAGGCCCACGCCCGGGTCGGTGCCGTCAACCCGGTCCTCGTCGCCGTGCTGGACACCGGGGTGGACGCCACGCTGCCTGACCTGTCCCCCGTGGTGGTCCCCGGGCGCGACTTCATCACCCCCGGCGGTGGCAACGGTTACGGGGACACCGCCGGGCACGGCACCAGCGTTTCGGCGGTCCTCGCTGCCAAGGCCGACAACAACATCGGCACCGCCGGGTACCTGCAGACCGCGCGGGTCATGCCGGTGCGGGTGCTGAACGCAGAGGGCGCCGGGACCAGCACCTCCTCGGCCCAGGGGATCATCGCGGCCGCGGACGCCGGCGCGAAGGTCATCAACATGTCCTACTCCGGCGGGGCCAGCGACGTCGAAGCCTCCGCGGTCGCCTACGCCCGCTCCAAGGGTGTGGTGCTTGTCGCTTCCGCCGGCAACGACAAGCTGAACGGCAACCCGGTCTCCTACCCCGCCGCCTACGACGGTGTCATCGGTGTCGGCGCCACCACCCTGAGCGACACCATCGCCTCCTTCTCCAATACCGGCACCTACGTCGACCTGGTCGCCCCGGGGCAGACCATCTACATCCAGCGGCCCGGCGGTGGGATCTACATCGGGCAGGGCACCTCCTACGCCGCCCCGCACGTGGCTGCGGTCGCCGCCCAGCTGCTGGCAGCCAAGCCGCACCTGGCCGCCGACACCGTCATCACCGCCCTGACCGCCACCGCCGAGGACCTCGGCGCTCCCGGGCGGGACGACGTGTACGGGCACGGCATGGTCGTCCCCCTGGGCGCGCTGTGCCTGGTCGGGGTGTGCGCCACCGCACCACAGGTGCCCCGTTCCGTGGCCGCCACCCCCGGCAACGCCCAGCTGACCGTCACCTGGACCGCCCCCGCCAGCGACGGCGGCACCCCGGTGCGCGGGTACACGGTCACCACCACCCCCGGTGGCAACACGCTCGAGGTGGGCCCGAACGTCCGGTCCGCCACGGTCACCGGACTGGCCAACGGGACCAGCTACACCGTGGCGGTGCGAGCGGTGAACAGCGTCGGGAGCTCCCCCACCGGCAGCGCCCAGGCCACCCCACGCACGGTCCCCGGCAAGCCCGCCTCCGCGACCGCCAGCCCCGGCAACGCCCAGGCGACCGTGTCCTGGACCGCCCCCGCCAGCGACGGCGGGTCCCCGGTGACCGGGTACACGGTCACCGCCAATCCCGGCGGGAAGACCGTCGCCGCCTCGGCGTCAGCCCGCACCGCCACCATCACAGGGCTGACGAACGGGGCCGCCTACACCTTCACGGTCACCGCCACGAACGCCGCCGGCACCGGTCCCGGGGTCACCACCAACCAGGTCACCCCGCAAGCGCCCGCGACCGCCCCGTCGGTACCGCTGAACGTCACCGCGAGCGCCGGCGCCGGGCACGCCACCGCCATCTGGGCCGCCCCCGCCAGCGACGGCGGGACCCCGGTCACCGGGTACACGGTCACCGCCTCCCCCGGCGGCAAGAGTCTCACCGTCGGTGGCTCCGCCCGGAGTGCGACGATCACCGGGCTGACGAACGGGACGACCTACACCCTGTCCGTGGTCGCCAAGAACGCGGTCGGGACCTCCCCGTCCGGTGTCAGCAACCCGGTCACCCCCCGGTCCGTGGTCACCGTCCCGGACGCCCCGCGCTCGGTCACCGCCAGCCCCGGCAACGCCCAGGCGACCGTGTCCTGGACCGCCCCGGCCAGCGACGGCGGCACCCCGGTCACCGGGTACACGGTCACCGCCTCCCCCGGCGGCAAGAGCGTCACCGTCGGTGGCTCCGCCCGGAGTGCGACGATCACCGGGCTGACGAACGGCGCCAGCTACACCTTCGCGGTCAAGGCGGTCAACGCCGCCGGATCCTCCCCGGCCGCGACCAGCACCCCGGTCACCCCCAGGACCGTCCCCTCCGCCCCCACCACCGTCGCGGGGGCCCCCGGCAACGCCCGGGCGACCGTCACCTGGTCCGCCCCGGCCAGCAACGGCGGTGCGGCCATCACCGGCTACCGGGTCACCGCCAACCCCGGCGGGAAGGTCGTGCAGGCTGACGCGGCCAGCCGCAGCGCGGTTGTGACCGGGCTGACGAACGGGACGAAGTACACCTTCACCGTCGCCGCGGTCAACGCCGCCGGCACCGGGGCCACCGCCAGCACGGGCCCGGTCACCCCGCGCACCGTCCCCGGCGCCCCGACTTCCCTGGCGTTCACCCCCGGCGATGGGAAGGTGACCATCTCCTGGGCCGTCCCGTCCAGCGACGGCGGGTCCCCGATCACCGGGTACACGGTCACGACCACCCCCGGTGGCAGCACCGTGACGGCCGCTGCCAGCGCCCGTTCGGTCACGGTCACCGGCCTGAGCAACGGGACCAGCTACACCTTCGCGGTCAAGGCGGTCAACGCCGCTGGGTCCTCCGCAGCCGCCACCGGGACCGCAAAGCCGGTCGCCGCTGCGGTGACGGTGGACCGGTGGGCCGGCGGCGACCGGTACGCCACCGCGGCGCTCATCTCCAAGGAGTCGTTCGCTTCCGGGGTGCCGATCGCCTACGTCGCGGTCGGGACCAACTACCCTGACGCGCTGGCCGGGGCTGCGGTCGCCGGGCACAAGGGTGGCCCCGTGCTGCTCACCCGCGAGGGCGGCCTGGCGGGGCCGACCGCGGTCGAGCTGACCCGGCTGAAGCCGAAGAAGATCGTCGTCATCGGCGGCACCATCAGCGAGACGGTGCTGACCGAGCTGCGCAAGTACGCGACCGCGAACACCAGCGACGAGGTCACCAGGGTCGCCGGGAAGGACCGGTACGCCACCGCCGCCGCCTTGTCTGCGACCTTCTCCCCCGGGGCCCCGGTCGCCTACATCGCCAGCGGACTGGACTTCCCCGACGCCCTAGCCGGTGCCGCGCTGGCCGGGCACACCGGTGGCCCGGTGCTACTGTCCCGGCCGGGTTCGCTGCCCGGGCCGGTCGCGGCCGAGCTCGCCCGGCTCAAGCCGAAGAAGATCGTCGTCATCGGCGGTGAGGTGTCGGTATCGACGGCGGTGCTGAACCAGCTGCGCGGGTACGCGACCGCAACGACCGCCGACAAGGTCACCCGGGTCTCCGGTTCGGACCGGTACGCCACGGCCGCAGCCCTGACCGACGGGTGGTCGGGGGACCGGGGGACGGTGTACGTGGCCTCCGGTGCGAACTTCCCCGACGCGCTTGCGGGGGCGGCTGCTGCTGGGGCGGCCGGCCGACCTGTCCTGCTGACCCGTCCCACGTCCCTGGCCGGTCCGACCAAGGCGGCGCTGGGCAAGCTGCAGCCGGGCCGGATCGTGGTCCTGGGCGGGGATAGCGCTGTCAGCACCGCCACGGCGCAGGAGCTCGCCCGCTACCGTTGAGCTCTCACCAGCAAGCAGGGCCCGGCCGTGATGGCCGGGCCCTGCTTGCTCGGTGGTGGTCGCCAGGACCCCGGTATCAGGCCGACAGGACCAGCTCGGCGGCCCGCCAGGGGTCGGTGGGTAGGGAACCCTCGAGGAGCTGACGGGCCAGGTGGTGCTCGCCGGTGCCGGTCAGGACCGGGACCTCGACGGTCACGGTGGAGGTCGTGTTACCCAGCCGGGCTGCGCGGGCCGTCCGCTGGGTGAACATGGCCGGGGTCCATGGCAGGTCCAGGTGGATGACCAGGGTGGCCCGGTGCAGGTTCAGGCCAAGCTGGCCAGTGCCGCTGACCAGGAGAGCGGACAACCGGCCGTCCTGGAAGTCAGCGACCGCGTTGGTGCGGGCGGGTGCGGGCACCTTCGAGGTCAGGGTCGCGTGCGGGTAGCCGCGACGCTGCAGCTCGGCGGACAGTGCCTCCAGGGCGGTGGTGCTGTCGCTGAACACCAGCGCCCCGGCGCCCGGGACCGCGGTGAGCCGGTCGGCGGCCCAGGTGATCTTCGCTCCCGGGGCGGCCGGGTGCGTGGGCGCGGTCAGGGACCGACGCCACGTCTCCAGTTCCGAGCGCAGCCGCACCGTCGCGGTGGCGGTGCGGACCCCGGCCAGCAAGCCGGTGAGTCGGGCGGTGTGCTGCCCGTGCAGCTGCTCCTCCGCTGGCCCGGGGGTCAGACGGACCAGGCTGGTGCGGGTGCCCGGCACAGCCGCCGCGGCCTTGGCCCCACCGGTGTGCACGAACGGGCCGAGCCGGTCCCAGGGGTCGGGCACCAGGGGGTGGTCCCCGGTGAGCGGGTGGGCGGTGAACAGGCCGGTGTCGTTGCGGGCGAACTCGACCAGCGCCTGGAGGGTGCCCAGCCCCCGCGGGTTGGGGGTGCCGGTCAGGAGCATCGCGTGGGGGACGGTCCGGCGCAGCGCCCAGGAGGCCCGGGTGCGGGCGGAGTGCGCGGAGGCCAGGAACGTCGCCTCGTCCACGATTAGGTCCACCGCTGCCCAGGGGAGGAGCTCGTCCAGGACCCGGGGCAGCAGCTCTGGTGCCAGCACGGCGACCTGGGGACGCGCCTCGCCCGTGGCCAGCTCGCGGGTGTGGGTGGCGCTGGTCAGGACGTGCACCGCCGCGGCCGGGTGGTGGCGGGCCAGCTCGGCTGCCCATTGGGCGCGGGTGCTCGCCGGGGCAAGGACCACCGCCTTGTGGGGTGGGCCGGCGAGCTCGGCGCGGGAGGCGAGCGCTGCCGCGGCGCACACGGTCTTGCCGGTGCCCGGTGGTAGGGCGTTGACCAGCCCGGGGCCGGCGGCCAGGTAGGCGGCGACGAGCGCTCGCTGCCAGGGGCGCAAACCGGGGGCCTGGGAGGGTGGCGTTGTGGCTGCGGCCGCGGCGTGGGCGACGGCAGGGTGGGTGGCGATCGCGGCCCCGGTGACCTTGGCTGCGGTGCGCACAGCGTCAGCGGCCGGCCACGGGCCGGGCGGGGCGGTGACGGTGGGGCCGGTGTCCGCGGTGGCCCACCCGGGGGCGCCGGGGACGGGGGTGAGGACGAGCCGACGGTCCAGGAGCCCCTGGAGTTGGGCGAGGGTCCCGGGGTGGTCGGCGTCCAGGACGACGACTCCGGCCCGGCGGGCGGTGGTGAGGCGGTCGTGCAGGTCGGCCGGGTCGAGCAGCGCGGGGCAGGTGGTGGGCCGTTGACCCCAGCCGGGTAGCTGCTCGGTGGCGGTGAACGTCACAGTGAGGGTGCGGGAGGTCAGGGTCAGGTTGGCGCGTTGCCCGGCCAGCCTGCGGGGTCGCCGGCCCGGCTGGGGCGCCAGGCCCAGGGCCGCGGCGGCGGTCCGGTCCCAGACGGCGGGGTGGAGCAGGGCCAGGGCCTGGCGCAGCCCGTCGGTGAGGGCGCCACGGTGCAGGCGGGCCCGGTAGGTCAGGTGCTCCCTGAATGCCCCTCCTGCCGCAGGGCCCGGTCCAGGAGGGGGTGGACGGTGAGGGTGAGGGCCGTGCAGCGCCGGGTCAGGGTCTGCGGGGCGCAAGGGTCGATCCCAGGCAGGGTTCGGGCGGCCAGGGTCAGTGGGGCCAGCCGCCCGGTCAGGGTGGCGGGGTCGGCGGTGGCGGCCGCGGTGACCGTGGGCAGGCGCCCGAGCATGAGCGGTCCAGGTCCTTCCCGTGGTGCCGGCAGTGTCCGGCCGGTGATCGTGCCGGGTCGGGTCGGGGCGACATTGGGCTGCCGGCTACCGATGGTCCGGGACGCGCCAAGGGTGCCCCGGCATGGTGCTCTCCCCCGACGTCCTGCTGTACGTGCACAACAACCCGGCCTCCCAGGTGGCGACGGTGGTGGAGCCGATCGCTGCGGGGTTGTGCCGCAACTGGGACGGTGAGGTGCTGGTCGCCCACCAGTCGCAGGTGCAGGTGTGGCTGGGTGAGCGGCCGGGTGTGGTCGTTGCCGGCCGGTCGGTGATCCCGGCGACCGCGTACGTGCGTACCTTCTACTCCCCCTACGGGGAGGTGCTCGGGCGGGCGTTGCACGCGCTGGGGTGCCGGGTGGTGAACACCCCGAACGCCGGTGCGTTGGCTCGGTCGAAGTTCACCACCGCCGCCCACCTGGCCGTGGCTGGTGTGCCGGTGCCGCCCCAGCTGCTGGTGCCCGCGGCGGCCGGGTCCCACCTGACCCAGCTGGACCGGTTGGGCTGGCCGTTGGTGCTCAAGCGGGACAACGGGATGAACGGCACCCAGGTGCACCTGGCCGAGACGGCAGCGGACGTGGCGGTGGAGACCACGGCCGGGCACTACAACGCCGCGTGGCTGGCGCAGGAGTACCTGCCGGAGGCCAACGGGGATGTGCGGCTGCTGGTCGCCGGTGGCCGTTTCGTCGCGGCGATGCGCCGCACCCCGGCAGAAGGGAACTTCCGGGCGAACATCGCCCAGGGCGGTCGGGCTGAGGCGCTGGAGCCGACCCCGTTGGAGGTCGACATCGCCGAGCGGTCCGCCCGGGCGTTGGGGCTCACGGTGGGCGGGGTGGACCTGTTGCGGACCGAGTCGGGCCCGACGGTCACCGAGGTGAACGCCAACCCAGGGCTGTCGAGCCTGGCGGCGCTGTGGGGCGAGGGGATCTACGACGCCGTCGCCACGGCGGTGGCCGGGGCCTGACCCTCCGGCGTTCACCCCTGGGGCGTGACCCGGCCTGGTCGACTCCACCGCCTGCCCTGGCGCGAGTCGCCGTGAGGTGAGCTGTGGTCAGCTCGCGCCGAGCAGGTCCTGGTAGGCCGCGACGACGGTCTCCACGGTCAGGTCCTCGCACGGCAGGTGCCGGCTGACAGTGCCCCCGGCCACGACGCGGGCCAGCTGCACACCCCACCCGCGGGAGGCGGACAGCTCCACCTCCACACCACCTTCCCGGACGGTGGCGTACCGGCCCCCGTTGACCGGCCCGGTCAGGGCCTCGTCGACGAACGCGCCGAGCGTGTTCAGGGTGGCGGCGCGGGGCGCGGTGACGGTCATGGCTGCTCCCAGGGTGTGGTCGGGGCTGTGCAGCCCGGACGGTTCGCGGTAACCCCAGGTGCGCAACGAGGGGCCCCGCGGATCGTGGCCGGTTCCCCCTGGGTCGTCACGGTGGCCAGCGGCCGTGTTCCCCACCTGCAGGAGGTGCCCGTGTCCGCGCTGTCTCGAGGAGCTGCGGTGGTGGTCCCGCTGCTGGCTGCCGTCCTGGTGACCGGCTGCTCCCGCCCCCCGTCGCCGGGCCCCGCCCCCGACCCCGGTGACCCGGCGGACGTCTCGGTGCTGCTGACCGAGGACGTGCTGTCCCAGGTCGACCTGGGACAGGGCCGGTCGTGGTTCTCCGTTGGTGGCGCCGCCGACCACACGCCGGCCCCGTGTGGGGCCAGGGCCGGTGAGGGTGCCGTCGACACCGTCCGGGCCACGTGGCGGCAGCGGGGCGCCACGATCCAGGTGGCGGTGCACGAGTACGCCACCACCGAGCAGGCCAACCGGGCCCTGGTCGACCTGCGCCGCACGGTCGAGTCGTGCCTGGTGTGGCTGGAGGACCAGGAGGCTTTCACCTCCGAGCCGGCACCGACCTCCCAACGCCTGGGGGTGCGCCGCACGATCCGCCAGGAGGGCAGTGACCAGGTCACCTCCTGGTGGGTGGGTTCGTCCGGGTCGACGCTCAGGAGCGTGACGGTGCGCGCCGAGGGCGGCTCACCGGACGCCCTGGCTGCCGCCGCGGCGCTCGTCGGCAACGCCGCCGGTTAGAGCCGCGCAGCTCGCCACCCGATGAGGTGGGTGAGCAGACCGGGGGCCCCCTGCCCGGCGCGGGTCAGGACGGGCCGGGCCCACACCGGGGTCAGTGCGCTGTCTGGGAGCTCGGTCACCGGGACGGGGGTCAGGGGTCGCCCGCGCCAGGACCAGGCCTCCGGCGCGTGGCCGTGCACGAGGGCGGACCACAGGTGGGCGTTGCGGGGGCCGTGGTGCAGCAGCCGGAACCGGCTGACCCGCCCGTCCAGGTTCGCCGCCAGTAGGGCGGGAAGGTCGGCACGGTCCGCCGTGGTGGCCCGCGGCAAGGTCAGGGTGCCCCGCTCGAGGGTGAGCACCTGGTGCCCGGAGGTCACCAGGAGGAACACGTGGGTCGCGCTGGACATGGCGGTCACGGTCCCGGGCGGGGGCGCCCGGCGCCGGCAACCACCGGCGGGGGTCAGTTCCGCAACGGGACGGTGTTCGCCCGCCCGGTGGTGCGGCGCACCCGCCGGCAGCGGTACCGGGCCGGGCCGTCACCGGTCTTGGCTGACCGGGTGAACGCGAACGAGCGCAGGAGACGGTCGACCGGTTCAACCTCGGCGCCGGCGGGGACGGTGGCGGTGATGACGCTGGTGGCCCACAGCGGGGTGAACTTCGACAGCATCGCCCGGGCCAGGCCGCGGCGGCGGTAGTCCTCCCTGACCCACACCGCGACCAGCTCCCGGTCGCCTTCCGGGGTGTCGGCGGAGGCGAACAGGGTGCCTGGTTCGGCCAGAGGGCCGCCGGTTTCGCACAGTCGCAGCACAGCGGCACCCAGGAGGGTGTCATCGTGGTCGACGGCGACCACGACCGCGACCTGCCCGTCCAGGGCGGCCTCCAGGTGGGCGCGCAACGTCGCGACGTCGCCGGTGTAGGCGACCCCCTGGGGTAGGCACTGGGTGATCGCGGGGATGTCGCTCTCACGCCCGGCGCGCAGCATGACCATGGCCGGCATCGTGCCGGCCCGGCGGGCCGGTGCAGTCGCCGGGGTGGGCTCAGGCTGGGGGGAACAGCCGTTCCGAGCCGGGTAGGGCCCGCAACGCCTCGGTCAGGTCGACGGTCGCGCCGAGCGCGGCGGCAACGCCCAGGTGGGCCTGCAGTGCGCGCAGGGTGTGCGCGAGCGCGTCCGGGACCGTCCCGACCCGGCGGACGGTGGCGGCCCAGGACCGCAGGTGCCCGGGCCCGGGGGTGTGCGCGGGGTCGGTGAGTGCCTGGGCGAGGGCGCGTCCGGCCTTGACCGCGGCCGAGGTCTTGCCGGTGGCGCCACGGTCCAGAATCCCCAGGTCCTGCATGGCGCGGACGATCCCGGGCTCCACGTCGCGCTGGGTGGCCAGGAGCAGGGAGGACACGGCGTCGGGTGCGGCGACCGGGACCGAGACGCAGGCGCCGAAGTCGAGGAGGCTGATGCGTCCGTCGTCGGTGAGCAGCACGTTCTGCGGGGTGGGTAGGGCGTGCACCATCCCGGTGTTCACCGCAGCGGTCAGGGCGAAGTTCACCAGGGCCTGCGCGGCGGCGGCCCGGTCGGCTGGGCCCAGGGTCGCGGCCGCGACAGGGTAGGGCGTTCCGGGCAGCTCCTCGCTGACGATCGCCAGCTGGGAGACGAGCAGGACCGCGGGGACGGTGACCCGCCGGCCGGGGATCCCGTTGGCGACCTGGCCGAAGGCGTACTGGCGTTGGGCTTCCTCGTGGAAGGCGAACTCGGCGCGCAACTGGGCCCGGATCCCGGCCAGGGCGGGGGTGATGTCGGTCCCGGCGTGCTTGCTGATCGCCTTGGCCGCTTCGGCGACGTGGGTCAGGTCCTCAGGGAGCCGGTTCCAGATGTCGGGGCGCATGAGCTTGACCACGACCGGCTGCCCTGCCGGGGTGAGGGCCCGGTGCGCCTGGGCGATCGCGCCGACCGCGAACGGTTCGGGGTCGAGGTCGCGGAAGTGGCCGACCAGGTTGGCGTGCCGCAGCGCCTGGTGCAGCACCGGGCCGGTGGCGATCCCGGCGGTCGGGTCGAGGTAGGCGTCCAGGGCGGACCGGTAGTAGGCGACCTGGCCGGTGGGGTCGAGCGGGGCGGCCAGGTCCAGCAGGGAGGCCAGTCTTCGCGCGGCGTCGGGGCGGGAGGCGAAGGTGCGGCGCAGGTGGGATTCCAGCCGTCGGGCGGCGAACGGCCGGCGGGCCAGCGGCGTGCCCGTGGCGGCGGCCGCCGGCTGCGGCAGGGGTGCGTCGACCGGCGGGGCCGGGGGTGCAGGTGTCCCGCTCGGTGCGGCTGCAGGTGCGGTCTGTGTCTCGCGGCCGTTGGTCGGGTCGGCAGCGTCCGGCGCGGTGGTCCGGTTGGTGTCCGGGCCGGTGATCTGGTCGGTGCCGGCTTCGACGGCCTCGCCCACCTCCGCCTTGCCCTCCTCCACCCGGCCCGGGGCGCCGCGCGCGGGGGCATCGTCATCGCCGTGGTCGGCCTCGCTGTCGAGGTCCTCGCGGGTCTGCGCATCGCTGTGGGGGGCGGGTTCCTGGCCGTCCTTCTCGGGTCCGGCGTTCGTGGTCCCGCTGTCGTTGGGGTCGGTCGCCGCGGGAGGGGTGTCCCCCGTCTCGTCCTCGACCTGGTCGTGGAGGGCCGGCGGCTCGAAGGATGGGGCGTCGACGTCGTCGTGGTCGTGCGCCGACCCGGGCTGTTCCTGGGGCGGCTCCCCGGCGTGATCCCCGGACCCGGTGGCCTGGGCCGGCCGGTCCTCGTCCTCCTCCAGGCTCGCTTCGGCGGCCGGCGCAGTCTCGGCACGGAGGTCCTGCCCGTCGGAACGGTCAGGGTCGCCGGCGCATGGCCCGGTCACGGTGACGGTGTCCTCGCCGGCGCTGGCCTGCAGCTGCCGGTCGTCCTGGATGGTGGCCGGTTCGGGTTCGGTGTCGGCCTGCCCCGGCAGCGGGTACCGCGCGACGGTCGGCTCGGCACGCGGCTCGGTGGCGGGCCACTCCAGGGGGAGCTCGTCCATCCCCGGGTCACTCGGGTCGGTGGGGCGCTGCCGGGGTGTCATGTGCTGCTCCTGGGCGTCCGGTGGTGGGTCTCATCGGCCACCGTGAGCGGTCCCGCGGTTTGCGCCACGGGGCCGCGGGACTCAGCTGAACAGGACGCGGTGGGCGAGCGCGTCACCGAAGGCGCGGGTGGCCTCCACCTGCTGGGGGGAGGAGTTGGACCGGCTGGCGTTGACAGCGAGCACGTCAGCCATCACGTCGATGGTGAACCCGTGCTCCCCGGTGCAGTCGCCCTCCTCGCAGGCGTTCGGGATGACCTGCATCGTGTCGACGTGGGTACGGCTGACGTAGATCCGCACCTCTTCCAGGACCTCTTCGCCGTTCTCGTCCTCGGCGAGGGTGTGGTTGACCTGGACGTTGGCGAACGTCCGCACGGGGAGCACCTGGACGATAGAGGTGCGGCTGACCGGCTCACCGTCCTCCGGCTGCACCTCGAACCCGCGCCAGAGCACGACCGCGTTGGCGGTCAGGACGAACACGGCCACCTCCAGGGACACCTCGTCCGGGGACAGGTGCACCTGGTCGACGGCGAGACCGGACAGGATCTGCTCCCCCCGCAGGACACGGGCCAGGTCCGCGGCGATCCACTCCTGGTGCACGGGAACGGTCTGGATGAGGTTCTGCAGGGTCACGGTGGTCCCTCCCGGTTGGCGGTGTGTCACCGGCCACTGGTGCTGTCCGGCGGCCATCCGGCAAGGAGGCACCGGGTGGACGAGGTCACCGGCTCCGGGACCGTCCCGGGCATGGGAACCGAACAGAGCCCCGGCCCCCGCACCCCCAGGCCGGCTGACCAGCTACCGCGCCGTGTGGACGCCGACGGGGTGGAGGTGAGCCTGCCCGGTGCGGGTGAGGACTGGACCCAGGCGGCGCTGGAACGGTTCGGTGAGCGGCCGGACCGCGGTGCGCGGCTGAAGGCGCTCACGGTGTGCGCCGGGCTGCTGGTGATGCTGCTGGCCCCGGTCCTGCTGCTCAAGACCTTCCTCTGACCCGCCCGGCACCGCGACCCCGCGCAGGGGGTGCGTCGGTTGCCGTCCGGCCCGGGTCCCGGACCGTGCCGGCCCGGTTCAGCGTCAGGCACGCACCCAGCAGGAGGAGGTTCCCGGTGACGGTACGGTCACAGCTTCGCCCTTGGCAGCAGGAGGCCCTCACGCGGTGGGAGGCCTGCAACGACCGCGACTTCCTCGCGGTCGCCACCCCCGGGGCGGGGAAGACGACGTTCGCGTTGCAGGCCGCCGCACGGGCCTTTCAGCGGGAGGAGGTCGACCAGCTCGTGGTCGTGTGCCCCTCGGACCACCTGCGACGGCAGTGGGCCGACGCCGCCGAGGCGATCGGGCTGCCGGTCGACCCCGACTTCACCAACCGTGACGGGGTCACCTCACCGCAGTTCTGCGGGGTGGCTGTCACCTACGCCCAGGTCGCGAACGCGCCCCTGGTCCACCAGCGTGCGGTCGCCACCGCGCGCACCTTCGTGATCTTCGACGAGGTCCACCACGCCGGGCAGGACCTGTCCTGGGGTGACGGGCTGCGCCAGGCCTACGAACCCGCCAACTTCCGGCTGGCCCTGTCCGGCACACCGTGGCGTTCGGACGCCAACCCGATCCCGTTCGTGACCTACGCCCCCGACGGGCATGGGCAGATGGTGTCCGTGCCCGACTACCGGTACGGGTACGGTCAGGCGCTGACTGACGGGGTGGTCCGCCCGGTGGTGTTCATGGCCTACTCCGGGCAGGCCCGGTGGCAGGACAGCGCCGGCGCCGAGCTCGAGGCCCGCCTGGACGACCCGGTGACCAGCTCGGTGATGCGGCAGGCGTGGCGCACCGCGCTCGACCCCTCGGGGTCGTGGATCTCCTCGGTCCTGCGGGCCGCGGACGCCCGTCTGCAGGCTGTCCGGGATGCCGGCATGCCCGACGCCGGCGGGCTGGTGATCGCCTCCAACCGGGCGCACGCCCGGGCCTACGCCAAGCAGCTGGAGGAGGTGTGCGGCCAGCCGGTGTGCGTGGTGACCAGTGACGACCCGACCGCCTCGGACCGGATCGAGGCGTTCGCCTCGTCCCGGCAACGGTGGATGGTCGCTGTCCGGATGGTCTCCGAAGGGGTGGACGTGCCCCGGCTGGCCGTGGGCGTGTACGCCACGAACGTGTCCGCCCCGTTGTTCTTCGCCCAGGCGGTGGGCCGGTTCGTCCGGGCCCGCCGGCCCGGGGAGTCCGCGACCGTGTTCCTGCCGTCGGTGCGCCCCCTGCTGGAGCTGGCGGCTGGCCTGGAGGCTGAGCGCAACCACGTCCTGGGGGAGCAGGGCGAGGCCGGGCTGGACGATGCGGCCCTGGTCGCGGCCAACCGGGTGCTGGACGAGAAGCTGGCCGCCGGGCGGTTCCAGGCGTTGGAGGCCTCCGGGCACCTGGACCGGGTCATCTACGACGGGGCCGAGCACGGGACCCTGGCCACGGTCGGGTCCACGGCGGAGTCAGCGTGGCTGACCTTGCCGGGGATGCTGGACGTGCGGGACCTGGCCGGGGCGGTCCGCTCGCGCGCGGCGCTGGCACGGGAGTCGGACGGGTCGTCCTGGGGTGGCGGGGTACAGGTGCCGTTGCACCGACAGGTGTCCGCGGCGCGGCGGGAGCTGCACAAGCTCGTCGGTGCCCTGCACCACCGGACGAAGGCGCCCCACGGGGAGATCCACGCCCGGTTGCGGCAGCTGTGCGGCGGGCCGCAGGCTGCAGCGGCGACCCTGGACCAGCTCGAGGCCAGGATCGCGATGGCGCGCTCCATGCTCTGAGCGCCGCAACCCTCCTCGCACGCCGAAGGGCCACCGGGACATCCACGTCCCGGTGACCCTTCGGCCTCTGGCGGCAGGTCAGGCGACCCTGCACTCCTTGGTGAAGCTCGCGGTCCGCCAGTCGATCTCGTACCCGTTGAAGAAGTCGAGCCCGGCGACCCCGATGATGCGGATGTCCTTCCACCGGGAGCGGCCCTTGTCCGGGGTGACCAGGTCGAACGACACCAGCCACTCCGCGGGGCCGACCGTCTTGCAGGACTTGTTCTCCAGCCGGGCGACCGGCATCGACGGCATCCCCGGCTGGGGGGCGGGCGTCGGAGTGGGCTTGGGCGTCGGGGGTGGGGTGGGCTTCGGCGACGGCTTCGGGGTGGGCTTCGGGGAGGGCGTGGGGGTCGGTTTCGGCGACGGCTTCGGGGTGGGCTTGGGGGCGGCCGTCGGCTTCGGTGCTGTCGTGGGCTTGGGCTTGGGCGCAGCAGTCGGCTTGGGCGCGGTCGTGGGCTTGGGCGCCGGCGGCTGGGTCGGGGCCGTCTGCGACTTGCCCTTGCGGGCCTCACGCTCCTTGGCGGCCTTCTCCTTCGCGGCACGCTCCTTGGCCGCCTTGTCCGCCGCGGCCTTCTCCTTCGCGGCACGCTCCTTGGCCGCCTTGTCCGCCGCGGCCTTCTCCTTCGCGGCACGCTCCTTGGCCGCCTTCTCCTTCGCGGCACGCTCCTTGGCGGCCTGGTCCTTCGCGGCGCGCTCCTTGGCAGCCTTCTCCTTCGCGGCACGCTCCTTGGCGGCCTGGTCCTTCGCGGCGCGCTCCTTGGCGGTCTGGTCCTGGCCCTTGGCAGCCGGGGTCTTGGCGGAGGCGGCGGTGCTCGCGGCCGGCGGGGTGGGGTCGTCGTCGGTGAACGGGCCGCACCCGGACAGCAGAAGGCTCGCTGCGACGGCGGAAGCGGTCAGGGCGGCTCGCGGCCTGGTGAAGAGCTTCATGCCGGCTGACGGTGCCCGCCGGTCAGCGGCGTGCATTCACCCCGCGACCGGGTCGGGGTCCTCCGTGGCGGCCCGACGCAGCGGGGCGAGCACCTTGCGGACCGTGGACCTCTGCGCGCCGGTGACCTCGGCGAAGCGACGGCTGAGCGTCGGGTCGGCCGGCGACCCCCCGGCGTTCAGGTGCTCGTCCCACAGCTGACGGATTTGCTCGGCCATGGTCGGCCCACCCTGCGCCGCGCCCGAGCGCGGGGCGGCCGTGGTGGCCGGCACCTGCCGTGGCGGTCGCTCCGCCGCGGGGCGCGCCTTCCTGGCCGGGGCGGGCTCGTCGTCGCGGGGGCGCGTCGGCCGGCTGCCCGGTACCGGCTGCCCGGGGCGGCGGGCCGCCGCCTCGACCGGTGCCTCAACCAGGTCCGCGGCCGGCCTGTCCTCGACGGTCGGCGCCGGGGTCGGTGCCGACGCGGCCGGTTGCTCCCAGGTCGGCGCCGGGCCGTCCGGCACCGCGGCGGGTCGGTGAGGGACTGGGGTGACCACCTCGAGCTCGGACAGGGTCGGCGCCCCGCCGCCCGCGGCGGCGGTGTCGTGCGGGTCGGCAGGTGACGGGCCGGTCGCCGCCTCCTGGGCGTGGTTGTCCCGTTGGCTGGACCGGTACTGCCCGGCGACCAGCTCCAGGCACGCGAGCAGGGTCAGCGGCGGCAGGGCGGCGATCACTTTGGCCAGCACCTCCGGACCGGCGTGGTTGACGTTGATCACCACCGACACGGCCAGGAGCGTCACCAGGGTCACCACCGCGACAGGGTCCACCTTGGTCCCGCGCATCGAGGACGCCCAGATGGAAGCCGAGGAGGCCAGGACCGCTCCATCCACGCAGATCGGCACCAGCCAGGCCATGTCGGCCGGGACGGCCAGGGTGTGCGCGGCCACGTCCCGCAACGCCACGTACGACAGGGCGAACGAGGCGGCAGCGACGACGAACGCCATCACGGTCGGGATCCCGCGGACCCACCACTTCACGATTAGCTCCTCACGGCGGACAGCACCAGCGCCCGACCGGGTCCCCGGTGGGCGCGCCGCCCTACCGTCGCCGCTGCCCGCGGAAGCGCCACAGGCCCCGGGGGTGTGCCGCCGCGGCCTGCCGCAACAGTGGCTGGCGTGCCGAATCCCCGGCACGGGGCCGTCCCCGCACGGGTCAGGCCCACCGAACCCAAGACCCCCCGGGTCTTCGAGACGGAGCACACATGTCTGTCGCCACCACGACGTGGCGCGAAGGGACCCGCACCGGGCTCGACCTGCTCGCCGCCGCGCTGCGGGCCGACCCGCACCAGCACAACCGGCCGCTGTGGGACCTGCTTCACCGGGCCCACCTGTCCGCGCGTGTCGAGCTCGCCCGCCCCGGCGGGCCGCTGTCCCAGCTGAGCCCCCGGGCTGACCTGCCGCCGGCGATGACCGCCGAACTCCAACGGCGCAGGATCGTGCACGCCCAGGAGGTCCTCACCGACCTGACCCGGGTGCTGTCGCACAGCCGCGGCACCCTGGCCTCGATGAGCCGCGGCACCCCGGCGATCCCCCGGGCCGAGAACGGCCGCCTGGTCAAGGCGGTCTCACGCAGACTGCTGGTGCAGGGCTACGACGTCGACCCCCACGGCGCCCAGCTGGTCACCGACGCCGCGGTCCGCGCGCTCACCCGCGCACTGGTCCGGTTCACCACTCACGTCCCTTGACCGCCACCCGCAGCCCCCGCCCACCCGGTGCGGGGGCTGCGCGCGTTGCCCGACGGGTGACTGCGATCAGGTCACAGGTCGGCACACTGGCGGGCATGGAGCTGCGCGTCTACCTGCCCACCCCCGGCCGCCCCACCACGATCGCCGCCGGGTCCGGGATCGTCGGCACTCCCCAACCGGGCGGGCAGGTTCTCATCGACTACGAGGGGAACCTGTACCGCAGCCGGTCGATGGGCTGCTACGCCGACCGGGTGGACACCGCCGCCAGCCGGCACACCACGCACTACCCCACCGTCGCCCGTGCGCTGGTCCCGGCCGAGCACCTGGTGCACCTGGGTTTCTACGACCCGCGGACCGGCACCGTCGACCTGTCCGGGGACCTCGAGCTCCCCCAGGCCCGTCAGGCACTGGCGGACTGGTGCTGCGTCGACCCCGCCGACGTGGACGCCGAGCTGTCCACCCGCGCGGTCGCCCGTCACCGGATGCTCCGGGAGGTCCATGCCGCCCGCGCGTCCGGCGACCCACGCCTTGCCCGCCTCGCGCGGCAGATGGCCCGCCGCCACAACCTCTGACCGGGCACGCCGGGACCCGGTCCCGTGACACGGCTGGCACGAGCCGGACGCTGCAGGGGATGAGACCTGCCCCACACAGCCCGGCCAGCCGAGCGCCTCGCCGGCACCTGCCCTGGCCGGCCGTCCTGGCGGTGGTGGCGGCGACCGCAGCCGTCGTCGTGGGGCTGCGCCTGTTCGTCATCACCCCGTTCTCGATCCCCTCCCCCTCGATGGAACCTACGTTGATGGTCGGGGACGCGATCCTGGTCGACAAGGTCAGCTGGCGCCTGGCCGGGATCGAACGTGGGGACGTCGTCGTCTTCCGGGGCGAGGGCGGATTCGCCGGCGTCGACCCCGACCACGACTTCTACGTCAAGAGGGTCCTGGCCCTGCCTGGTGATGAGGTCCGGGCCGGGACCGACGGCGTCCTGGTCGTCAACGGGTCCAGGCTCGCCGAGGGGTACACGGCCGGGGCGTCCGTCCCGTTCGGGCCGGTGACTGTCCCACCGGACCACCTTTTCGTCGTCGGGGACAACCGCGCGGTGTCCTACGACTCCCGCCACCGGGGCCCGATCCCCTACTCCAGCGTGGTCGGGACCGTCACCGCGGTCCACTGGCCGTTGGAACACGCCCGCTGGCTGGGCTGACCCTGCTGCTGGGCACCGGGCGCCGAAATCGTCCGAGTGCCCCGCGCTGGCGTCCCGGCACCGCACCGGCGGTCCGAGCACCTCGAGACCGCCGCCTGCCGGCCCTGCCCCCGGGAGCACACCCTTGCCTGCACCCCGTCGCCACCTGCGACCGCTGTACCCGGTCACCGTCGACACCCTCGAAGCCGGTGACCTCTTCCTCGCCCCCGGGCTGCCGGGCCTTTCAGAGCTGTGGTGGGTGATCCCCGGGGCGGGGGACGAGCGCACCCTGCTGCTGGGCACCTCCCGGGGGGAGCCGGCGTGCATCCCCTCCCGCGGCAGCGACCCGGTCCTGATCCTGCACAGGGACGCCCTGGGTGAGCCGGGGTCGACCGAGCGGCGCCGCAGGTTCCAGGCGGCGTCCAACGGGGTGGTGTGGTTGCACCGGACCGGCCACCCGGCCGCGCCCAGCCTCGGCGCCGCCCGCTACCTTCTGGCCTGCTGCGCCACCGAGCACCGTCGCAGCGTGCCCGAGCAGGTGCGGCACACGTTCGCCCAGGCTGACCCGGCCCGCACCGCCCACCCGTGGCCGGCCTGGACCGGTGGGGCCGCCAGGCCGAAAGGCCGGGGTCACTGACACCGGGCCCGGGGCGGGCACCGTCACCCGGTGAACCCCACCCCGGATGAAGGAGCAACATGGACCCCCGCACGCACATGGCGGCCACCGACCAGACGGCGATCTACCCGCAGGCCGGGACCGGGCAGCCGCTCGTCCTGGCCTACACAGCCCTGGGGCTGGCCGGGGAGGCGGCCGAGGTGCTGCTGGACACCCGCACGAACCCGGCCGGGGTGCTCGCCGAGCTCGGCGACGTGCACTGGTACTTCTCCCGGCTGCACCGCGAGCTGGGCCTGGACCCGCACGCCACGGCCGAGATGGCAGCGCCGGTGGGCGAGGAACTGCCGGCGGTGGAGGAGCTCGTTGCCGCCGCGGGGAAGGTCGCCGAGATGGTGAAGAAGACAATCCGGGACGACGCCGGGCAGGTCACGGCCGCCCGCCTGGAGATCCTGACCGCGGAGCTGGGCCGGGTGTGGGCGGCGATGGCGGCGATCGCGGCCGCCCACGGGTCGGACCTGGGCCAGGTCGCCGAGGCGAACATCGCCAAGCTGACCGACCGGGCCCGCCGCGGGGTGCTGCAGGGGTCCGGCAGCAACCGCTGACCCCGGCCAGCAGGCCAGCCCCCGACCGGTACCGGTCGGGGGCTGTTGGTCAGCTGGTGGGCTTGTGGTTGATGTGGGCGCGGTCGTCGACGACGACGGCCACGTTCTCGCGCTGGACCAGCGCCTTCTCGTTCCGCTCGTAGTGGTGCTTGCAGAACAGCAGCGGCAGGTCGCCCTCGGAGACGATCACGTTGACCTTGACCCACGCCTGGGCGCCGCACCGGTCGCACCGGTCGGTGGCGCGGGTCAGGGTCGGGCTGGTGGTGCTCGTCTGCGTGCAGGTCTGGGGTGCCATCTGGGGTCCTTCCCGACAGAGCTGTCGCCGGTACCGGCCGGCGGCATGGGTTGTGTGCTGACGGCGGGCACCGTTCACGCCGCACCGCCCCCGGCAACCGCACCCGGGAGGCCCTAGCCGCGCTGCCCGGCGATCTGTGCGCAGCGGGTGAGGTCGAACCGCTGGGAGAGGGTGTTCATCTCCTCCTGCTGCCGGGCCAGGGCGGTCAGGTGCTCACGCAGCTTCCCCTCGTCCTGGTCACGGACCGCGGCGGCGACCTCGACCAGGGTGCCCGCCTGCTTCTCCTGCCGGGCGCTGGCGTCGGTGAGGGTGGCGGCCATCTGCGCGCACTCCGGCGGGGCGACGGTGTCAGTGGCGCACCCGGTGAGGCCAGGTTGGGCAGGCCGCTGGGCGGACACGACCGACTCACGGGCCTGGGTGGCCTCCTGCTCGGTGGGCGGGGTGCCGGACTCCACCGCCGCGGCGAAGGCGGTCAGGGCGTCCCTGCCGGACAGGAACGCCTGCTCCCCGGCGTGCAGCGCCTCCAGGCACACCCTGGCTGCCTCGACGCGCCCGGCGTTCTCCTGCAGGTGGCGGTTCCGGGTCGCCTCACTGGCCTGGAGGACCAGGAACACCCCGACCGCGGCGAGGCAGGCGAGGGCGGTGAGCACCTTGGCGGTGCGGGCGCGGCCCTGACGGGTCGCCACGAAGGAGGGGAACCCGGACCAGTCGAACTGCTCGGCGCTGCCGCCGCGGCTGGCGCCGTGGTGGGCCTGCCGTTCCCGGGCCTGGTCCGAAGTGGGCTCACCGGCATCCTCGGGCTGCTGAGGCACCGGGGGTGGGGTGGGCCGGGCCGGGGCGGCGAACGCGCACGTCGGGCAGTACGCGGCCCCGGCGGGCAGGCGGTAGCCGCAGTTGGTGCAGTTCATCGTCTCGCTCTCCCGGTGCTGTCCGGTTCGGTCGGTCGTGGACCGTCGCGGTCCCTGCCGGGCCGTCAAGCAGCGCAGAGGTCCCCCGATCGGGTGATGCCCGGACGGTCCGGGGCGGTAACGGTCTGCTGCGTGCCAAAGAAGGTGAAGGCGTAACGGGAGATGTCCTCCCGTCGCACGCCGGCAGCCCCGGCCGCGACGGTCACCGTCCGGTCCGCGCAGCGACTCCGAGCGCTGCGCCGTACCGTTCCCCCGGCACACAACCCCCGGGGAACGATCCGCCGAGAGAACAAGCCGCTGGACCATGGGGCCACGGTCGAGGTCCGCCTCGACAAGCTCCTGAACAGCCCGCGCAGCGGGAAGGTGGTCTGCTGGAGGCGCCCCGGGATCTACCTGGAGCGGCTGTCCGGTGACCGGTACTTCCCCGACGCGGCGTCCATCGTGCCCGAGATCGAGTCGATCGTGCCGGTCCGCCCCGCACAGGTGGCTGGTCGACCCGACTACAACGTGATCATCGAGTACAAGGGTCAGCGGACCTCCGGTTCGGCGAAGAAGAAGATCGGCGTCGCCATCGACGACATCGCGCTCCTGTGCGACCAGCACAAGATCGTCGGTGCGGTCATCCTGGACGCCCCCGCGCTCAGTGACCAGGAGATCCTGGCGTTGAAGGCGCAAGGGCAGTGCCAGGCGGTGGTCGTCCTGACCGCCGGCGAGGTTCGTGCCGGCCAGCTCGTCCCCGAGCTGGAGCGCGTGGCCCGGCTGCGTCGCCGGCTGGCCCGGAGGGTCACCCCCAAGGGTGCCTACCGGCCGACGAAGCGACCCGACCGGTACGAGCGCGCCCTGGCCGCGCGCATCGCGATGGCCGCTGAGGTCAAGCGGCAGATGAGGAAGGTGTCCCAGGGCGCCGGCCTCGTCCGCTAAGACCAGACGACCCCCACCAGGCATCCCGCCTGGTGGGGGTCGCTCCGTACCGGGGACGGCCCACCTGGGTGCCGGACCGGTGTCGACCGGCACCGTCAACCGGCATGACGGGTCCTGCTGACACAGCCACCGCCGGCACCGGCCGGCGCTGCCCCACCTGTCACCACCGGCTGGAAGCCGGCCCCTGCACCTGCTCCCGCCTGCCGGTGGGCCACCTGCCCGGCGAGCTCGGGGTGCTCCACCGGGACGGGTGCCCGCTGACGACCGGGCAGGCTGTCCAGGTCCGTGACGACCTGGCCGGGTACACCGTGCACGACCTGAACCGGCTGCCGTTCGGGGAGATCGGCGCCGACCTGTGCGATGTGTGCATCCCGATGAACGTCCCGGACTGAGCGGCCCGACCGCGACCGGTCAGCTGCTGGGCACCGGGTCCACCACGATCTTGGCCCCGGTGAGCCGCTGCGCCAGGCGCAGGTTTGCGTCGGCCCGGCCGCGCACCAACGCGATCTGGTCGGTGCGGACCTTCACCGTCACCTGGTTGCGCCGCACCGGGTCCACCACCGTCTCGGCGACCTGTCCCGGGGTCAGCGCCGCGGCGACAAAGGCGCCGAGGTCCTCCTGGTGGCGGACCAGGTCGACCCGCTCGCCCACCAGGCCCTCGGTCACCTGCCGGGCCCGGTACCCGCCGGGACCGACCATGGCCGCGACCGGGTCCACGCCCTCCCCGCGGACGGCGACCTTCGTGCGCGACCCCGGGTCCCGGGCGATCGCGACGATCTCCACCTGCCCGCCGGCCAGCTCGGGCACCACCTGCTCGAACAGGGCGGAGACCAGGGCGGGCTGGCGGCGGGAGACCGTCACCAGGACACCCACCCGGTCGTCGACGTTGGCGGCCAGGGCGAGCACGGCCACCTGCTGACCCGGGGCCAGCTCCTCCCCCGGGATCGCCTCACCAGCCGGCATCACACCGGTCGCGCCGTCCAGGGTGAACACGACCTCACCGCGGCGGTTGCGGGCCGGGTTGGCCTTGACCGTCCCCAGCACGACCGTGCCCTCACGGTTCGCCCACGGGCCGACCTGACGGCGCCGTTCCACGTCCCTGATCCACTGCACCAGCGCCTGCCGGGTCGTGTTCGCGGCCAGCCGGCCGAACCCGGCCGGGGTCACGTCCACCCCGGCGGCTTCCACGCGCAACTGGCAGGCGTCCAGGTCCACGACCGCGACCGCCCCAGGCACCGCGCCGGGAGTCTTGGCGTAGGCGTCGGTCAACGCCGCGGACACCACCTGCACCGCGTCGCTGACGGGCAGGCCCTGCTGGTGGGCCAGGGCGGTCAGGGCTGTCGTGTCGAACTTCACCTTGGGGCTCCTTGGGTTCCGGTCCGCCTGTCGGGCGGGGCAACGGTGGTGCCCGCCGGACGTGCAGGTCCGGCGGGCAGGGTCCCCGGCACGGTCCGGCCCGGTCCCAGCGGTGCACGGAACCCACCGGCGGTCCGGGCAGCGACGCGGCGGGACAACCGGACTTGCCCACCCGGTCCCGGCGCGCACGGGTGGACTGGTCGCCACTCCCGTTTCTCCCGGCGGCTACCAAGACAAGGAGGCGTCACACGCACCGGCGCCCCGGACCGGACAGCCCCACCCAGCCGCTTGGCTGCCAGCTGCCCCGGGCCACGGGCTCCATCCACCCGCAGGGCCACCCGCCCTGCACGTCCCCGGCCAGGTGAGAGGGATTCCTCTCGCAGGCCACGGACTCACCACACCCCCACGGGGTACACCGCCACCGGGGGGAGGGTCGACTTGGCCTTCCACCCACCAGGCGCCCCCAGCAGGTGTGAGAGCTACCCGGTCACCGCCGGGCTGAGCACCGGTCGCCTCGCGTCCGCAGACCCATGAAGCCCCGACCTGATGGTCGGGGCTTTCTCGTGTTCCCAGCGCGCCTCACCCGTCACAGCAGGCCCGGTGCTTACCCTGCCGAACGTGGAACCCGCCCGCCCTGACGCCCACGCAGCCCCGGCGGTGTCACGACCGGGGACGCTGCGGCTGGTGCCGACCGCCGCGGTGGAGCCGAACCCCCACCAGCCCCGGAAGGTGTTCGACGAGGAGGAGCTGGCCGAGCTGGCCGAGTCCATCCGCGCTTTCGGGCTGCTGCAGCCGGTCGTGGTCCGTGAGCTCGAGGGCGACAGGTTCGAGCTGGTCATGGGTGAACGGCGCTGGCGTGCCAGCCGGCTCGCCGGCCTGGTGGAGATCCCGGCGCTGGTCCGGGACACCGAGGACTCGGCGATGCTCGTCCAGGCCCTGCTGGAGAACATCCAGCGGGTCCAGCTGAACCCGATCGAGGAGGCGGCCGCCTACCAGCAGATGGTCACCGACCTGGGCGCCACCCACGAGCAGGTTGCCGCCGCGGTGGGCAAGTCCCGCTCCCACATCACCCACATGATCTCGCTGCTGCGGCTGCCGCCGGCGGTGCAACGGCGGGTCGCCGCCGGGGTGCTGTCCGCCGGCCACGCCAAGGTGCTGGTGCAGTTGAAGGACCCGTTCGTGTGCACCCGCCTGGCCGAGCGGATCGTCGCCGAGGGGTTGTCTGTCCGCTCCACCGAGGAGCTCATCGCCCTGGGTGACCTGCCGGGAGCTGAAGGGGACGAGGTGAAGCGTGAACGGCGCCGTTTCGCCCCGCCGGACAACCCGTGGATGTCCCAGCTCGCCGACCGGCTCGGCGACCGTTTCGACACCCGGGTGCGGATCATCCAGGGTCGCACCCGAGGCCGGATCGTCGTGGACTACTCCGACCCCGAGGACCTCGAGCGGATCCTGACCCTCCTGGCCCCGGACGTGGTCGACCAGGCCTGACCCGGCCCGGGACCGCAGGGGCTGCTTGACCGTCGCAACCCGGACGGGACCTTTCCGTCCATGGCGCCCCGGACCGCCGCCCACCACCCCGCACCACCGACCGCGGAAGTGCGGGGGTAGCCGTGGGTGCCGGAGCGGTGGTCGCGATCGGCGGCAGCGAGGACAAGACGGGCAGCTGTGAGGTGCTCGCCCACCTGGTCTCCCTGACCCGCGCGGCCCGGCCCACCGTGGCGGTGATCGCCGCCGCGTCCGAGATCGCCGCCGAACGGGTGGCCCGCTACCGGGACACCTTCACCCGGGTCGGTGCCGGGCAGGTCCTGGACGCCACCCCCGTATGCGAGCGTGACGCCGCCCGGCACCACCTGGCCGCCCTGGTTGCCGGAGCAGACCTGGTGTTCCTGACCGGCGGCAACCAGAGGCGGCTCATGTCGATAGTGGCCGGGTCGTGGCTGGAGATGGCCGTCCGCGCCGCGCACCGGGCCGGTGCGGTGGTCGCCGGGACCTCCGCCGGCGCCTCGGCCCTGTCCGGGCCGATGATCGCCGGGGACGACCCCACCCCGGCCCGGGGGCTGGGGCTGCTGCCGCAGGTGGTCGTCGACCAGCACTTCACCCAGCGGGACCGGCTGGGACGGCTGCGTTCCGTCATCTCCCGGGCACGGCCGGCGCTGGGCCTGGGTGTGGACGAGGACACCGCAGCGGTCGTGACCGGCGGGCAGGTCAGTGTCGTGGGGTCCGGGACGGTCACCGTCCTGCCGACCCCGGGCGGTTCGGCGCAAGTGCTCACCGCCGGGCAGAGCGCCCCGTTGGCCGACCCGGGCGCTGGCCGGTCAGTAGCCTAGCTCGTCCACGACCGGCAGTGGCCAGTCCCTGTCGTAGCGGCGGAACGCCTCCAACGGGACCGTGATGACCCGGTCGGTGCGCAGGTAGGTGTCCCTGCCGTCGCCCAGCCGCAGGTGCGCAGGGACGGGGCGGTAGCGGGTGTCCCCGGGCCGGTGCCTGCTGGTGAACATCAGCACCTTCGCCTCCCGCCGACCGGCACCCACCACCAGACACGGCCGGTCCTTGGACTGCGTGGACTCCTCGAACCGCACCTGTGCCCACCACACCTGCCCGCGGGCCGGGGCGGGCAGCAGCCGGGCGGGGACCCGCCACCATGCCCAGAACAGGGCCGCGGCCGCCAGGGCCGCCCCGGCCAGGCCGCCCACTGGGGACAGGAGCGCTGGGAGGATCCCGCTGAGCACGACGAGCCCGACCGCCACGGCGCCGGCCCGGCCCAGGTTCGCCCCGAACGTGCCGACCCGGTGGATGAGCGTCCGGCGGCCCACGACCAGCACCGCGGCGGACAGGGCGAGGACCAGCGCGGCCGGCCAGAACGGCAGGACCGGTGCGGTGGCGGTCCCCATCTGAGGCAGGACGGCCGGCGCGACCCCCGCGGCGGCGACCGCGGCGGCAGTGCCGGCGATGCCGCACCCGACCTGGGCGGCGCGGCGGGTCTGGTAGGGGTTCACCGGCGGTACCCCGGGCCGGCGGCGGCGGGCCTGCCGGCCTGGGCGGCCTTGGCCGCCTCGAACGCGCGAGCGTCGGCTGCCTCGTTCCAGGGGTCCCCGCCGCGGGCCTGGTGGGCCCGTACCCACACGAACTCGGTGCGGCCGGGGCGTGTCGCCATCCGGTCGGCGATCTCGGCGATCACCTCCCGGTTGGCGACCGGGGTACCCGAGGCGGTCTTCCACCCCTTGCGCTTCCACCCGTGCACCCACGCCTTGCGCCCGCCGGTGCCGTACAGGGCGTTGATGACGTACTGGGAGTCGGCGCGGATCTGCACGTCCACATCGCCGGGCAGGGCGCGCAGGAGCTCCAGGACCGCCTGCAGCTCGGCGGCGTTGTTCGTCGCGCGGGTGAACGACCCGGCAGCCCAGGACCCCTCGTCGATGTAGTACGCCCACCCGGCCGGGCCGGGGTTGCCCAGGGCGGACCCGTCGGTCGCGGCGATCACGGTGCTGGCGGTGGTGGTGGTCATGGGGGCTGATCGTGTCGGCGCGGCCAGGGACGGCAACCGGGTCAGGCGGCCTGGTGCGCCAGCGCCAGGCGGGTCATGGACGCGAACGTCAGCTCCCGCGGGGACAGGACGGTCCCGTCCGGCCACACCAGGTGCGCCCCGTCGTCGGTCAGGGTGGCCACGGTGCCGTCACCGTCGACGGGCAGCGGGTCGTGCTCGAGCGTGGCGTAGGTGACCGTGTCCGGGACGCCGCCGAGGGCGACCTCACCGGTGAACGGGTTGTACAGCCCGACCCGGTACCGGACCCGGCCCAGCGGGTCGTGTGGGTCAACCCGGGTGAGGACGGCCTGCTGCAGGGTCTTGTCCATCGCGGCGAATGCGGCCGCCCGGGGGTTGATGCCACGGTCCACGGGTACCGTCGCCAGGATCTCCCGCCTGGAGGTCAGCGCGGTCAGGGTGGTTCCCTGGGCGTTCCACCGGAACCGCACGGTGGCGCAGTCCAGGACCAGGAAGGGCTGTATTGGCGTGTTCACGCGCCCCAGGGTGCCCTGCCGGTCCCGCCCGGCATTCACCCGGCCCCTCTGTCTTGGTTGCCGCCGGGGTGGTAGCGCGAACCAGTGACGGGCATGGAAAACAAGCCACCGCGAAAGCGGATACTGCAACTGCTGGCCGCCGGACTTCTGACCGGCATCCTGGCCAGCGTCGCCATCAACCAGGCCCTGGCGCCGGAGCCCCCGGAGAAGGTGACCCTGTCCGAGGCCCTGGCCGAGATCAACGACGGCAAGGTCGCCGAGGCGACCGTGCTCGACGGGACGAACGAGCTGCTGCTGACCAGGACCGAGGAGGCCGGCGGCGGTGAGCTGACCGCCAGCTACCCTTACGCGTACGCCAAGGACCTCACCCAGGTGCTCCTGGACGCGCAGGTCAAGACCTCCACCGAGCCGCCGCAGAAGCAGCCCATCTGGGTCAACCTGCTGCTGTCCCTGGTTCCGCTGCTGATCATCTTGGGCGTCCTGGCGTTCCTGATGACCCGCGGCGGGTCCCTCATGACCGGCGGGATCGGCAAGCTGTCCGGCAAGAAGGGTGAGGCGATCGGGCAGGTCCCCGACACCAGGTTCAGCGACGTCGCCGGGGCCGATGAGGCCAAGGCGGAGCTGATGGAGCTGGTGCAGTTCCTGCGCGACCCGGACCGGTTCACCCACGTGGGGGCCAAGGCGCCCCGTGGTGCCCTGCTCGTCGGCCCGCCCGGGACTGGCAAGACGCTCCTGGCCCGCGCCGTCGCCGGCGAGGCCAGGGTCCCGTTCTTCGCCCTGGCCGGGTCGGACTTCGTCGAGACGTTCGTCGGGGTCGGTGCCAAGCGGGTCCGGGACGTGTTCGACAACGCACGCAAGAGTGGGCAGGCGATCGTGTTCATCGACGAGATCGACGCGATCGGCAAGAAGCGCGGCACGGTCGGCCCGCAGTCCGGCGGTGACGCCGAACGGGAGAACACCCTCATCTCGATGCTGAACGAGATGGACGGGTTCTCCGGCTCCAGCGTCATCGTGCTCGCGGCGACCAACCGCGCCGACGTGCTCGACGAGGCACTGACCCGCCCGGGCCGCCTCGACCGGCAGATCCAGGTGCCCAGCCCCGACCGACGGGGCCGCACCGAGATCCTGCAGGTCCACGCCAAGGGCCGGCCGCTCGCCGGTGACGTCGACTTCGTCGCGATCGCCCGGCAGACCCCGGGCATGTCCGGCGCCGAGCTTGCCCAGGTGGTGAACGAGGCGTGCATGGAGGCCGCCCGTCGTGACCTGAAGGAGGTGGACGCCTCCTGCTTCCAGTCCGCGATAGCCACCGTCGCTCTCGGTAGGGCCCGCACCTCGGCCCTGGTCACCGACATCGACCGGAAGATCACCGCCTGGCACGAGGCTGGTCACACGGTCGCAGCGTTCCTGCAGCCGCACGCCGACGACCCGGTGGAGGTCACGATCATCCCCCGGGGCCCCTCCGGGGGCGCCACCTGGATGGCCGGGAACGACAACATGTTCATGACGCGCAGCAAGGCCCTGGCCGACCTGGTCACCTCGATGGCCGGACGGGCCGCCGAGGAGATGCTCCTGGGCGGTGACTACACCCAGGGTGCCGTCGGCGACCTGGCCTCGGCGACCGACCTGGCCCGCCGGATGGTCACCCAGTACGGGATGTCGACCTTCGGGCTGGCCCAGGTGGACGCCGACACCCTGCGCATGGGCGGGCAGGTGTCCGAGCTGGCCCACCGGGTCATCGACAGGCTCCTGCAGGATGCGCTGGAGGAGGCGCGCAAGCTCCTCGCCCGCCACCAGGACTTCCTGACCGTGCTGGCCGACACCCTCCTGGTGGAGGAGACGATCGGCCTGGCCCGGGTCCGGGAGCTGTACCACGAGCTGAGCCTCGAACAGGTCAAGACCGCCTGACCTCACCCGACAGCAACCAGCCCCTCCCCGCGAACACGGGGAGGGGCTGGTTCTTGTGCGGCTGCTCGGCTCAGGCGGTCAGGGCGTAGGAGCGCGCCCGGTGCCGGTCGGCGATGCGCTTCTCGGCGCGGGCGAGGAAGTAGTCGTGGTCCATGCCCGCCAGCCGCTCCTGCAGGCCCTCCAGGGACCGCATGTGCCGGATGTCGATCTGGATGTCACCGTCGAACAGGCGCACCACCCACTGGGGGGTGCTGGTGAACGCCCCCGGGTAGGCCGGCCGGACCGCCTGCGGGTCCGGTTCGATGACGGCCACCAGGCCGCGGGCGGTCCGTGTCGTGGTGGCGGGTGCCGGGTGGGTGGTGTGCACGGTCGGGTCCTCACGTGGTTGGGGGTTTGCTGTCTCACCGGGGCACCGTTACGGGCGCGCCCGGCGGCGCAACCGCCCACCTGGGTGCCGTGACGGCCGGGGCGCGAGGGGGACAGTCGCGCGGGCGTGTGAAACGACCGTCGAAGGGTGCCGCCTGTGTTTCTCAACCAGCTCGTGCAGGTCTGCTGCGCGGTGACCAGCCTGGCGCTGGTCGTGCTGATCCTCACCCACCGCTCCCCCGCCGGCGGGGGCCTGTCCGCCCTCTTGGGCGGGGCCAGCGCCGGCCAGGGCAGGTCCAGCGGGCCGACGAAGGCGCTGGTGCGCCTGACGTGGGTGGGGGTGGCCGCCTGGTCGGTCAGCATGGTCGCGGCGATGGTCGTGGGCCGGTGAGCCTGGCCCTGGCGGCGTGGAGCCGTAGCGGGATCGCCCGGCGGCTGCTGATCACCCTGGGGTTGCTCGCCGCATTCCGGGTCGGTGCCGGCATCCCCGCCCCCGGCGTTGACGCCGGCGCGCTGCGGGCGTGCCTGGAGGCGGTCCAGGGCGGCGGCGCTGTCGGGGTGGCGAACCTGCTCTCCGGTGGGGCGCTGCTGCAGCTGGCGGTGTTCGCCCTGGGGGTGATGCCGTACATCACCGCCTCGATCGCGGTGCAGATGCTCGGCTCAACGGTCGGCCCGGTTGCCCGGTTGCGGCAGGCCGGGCCGGAGGGCCAGGCCCGTCTGTCCCAGTACACCCGGTTCGCCGCCGCCGCCCTGTCCGGTGTGCAGGCGGCCGCGTTGGCAGCCACGGTCACCTACCGCCCGGGCACCTTGTACCCCGGGTGCGGGCCGGTGGTGACCGACCCCGGCGTCCCGACCCTGGCGGTGCTGGCCCTGACCCTGGTGGCAGGGTCACTGCTGTGCGTGTTCCTCGGTGAGCTGATCACCGCCCACGGGGTCGGCAACGGCCTGTCGCTGCTCATCCTCGCCTCGGTCGTGGCCGCCCTGCCCGGCCAGGTGCACCAGATGGCCTCCCAGGTCCCGACGGCCGGGTGGGGGCTGGCAGGGCTGGGGCTGCTGCTGCTGGTGGCCGCCGTGGTGTTCGTCGAGCAGGCCGCCTACCGGGTGCCGGTGGTGTACGCCACGCACACCCCACCCACGGGCGCTGCCGGGGCGCCGGTGTACCTGCCGTTGAGGCTGAACCAGGCCGGGATCGTCCCGGCGATCATCGCCTCGGCGGTGCTGTCCCTGCCGGTGGCGCTCGCCGGTGAGGCCGGTGAGGGGCTGCTGGGCCAGGCAGCGTCCTGGCTGGTCGACACCACCGGCCCGGTGTACCTGGTCGCCTACGCCGTCGTCGTGGCCGGGTTCTGCTTCTTCCAGCTGGCCAGCGCCTACGACCCCGACCGGGTCGCCGACCAGCTGCGTCACGCCGGGGCGTTCATCCCCGGGTTGACCCCAGGTGACCCGACGTCGGACTTCCTGGACCGGGTGACCACCCGGTTGACCGCCGCCGGCGCGGTGTACCTGGTCTGGGTGGCGCTCCTGCCGGCCCTGTTGTTGTCCGCCACGGTCGGGGTGGGCAAGGTCCCCCTGGGCGGCACCACGGTCCTCATCTGCGTCGCGGTGGCGTTGGCGACCACCGACCAGCTCACCTCCGGCGTGGCCCGGCCCCGCTTCCCCACCCTGAAGGAGACCCGATGACATCCGTCGACCCCGTGGAGCCCACCGTCGCCGGGGCCAGTGAGGGCCCGGTCCTGTCTGTGGCCGCGGTGCGCGGCGAGCTGGCCCGGGTGACCTGGCCGTCGGTGGGCGCGGTGGCCCGCCGCACCGGGATCGTCCTGGGGTTCCTGGGGGTGCTGTCCGGGTTCGTCCTCGGTTGCGACGTGATCGTCGAGGTCGCTGTCCGCGCTGTCACCGGCTGAGGCGCCGGCACGCCCTGACCTTCGTTGTTGGCCGGCCGACCGGTGCCGGCACGGTCCTGGGGGTCACCAGCCAACCGAACGATGAGGAGGACCGGCGTGGACGTCCCCATGCCCACCAGGAAAGCGCTGAAGCGGTGGCGGGCTGCGATCAAGGCCCAGCCGGGCGGGCGGTACGCCGCACCGCACGCGCACAAGGGGCCGTTCTCCCTGACCTGCCTGGGCGACTTGGAGAGGTTGCCGGAGCAGGTGCGGGTGCTGCTGGACACCTACCCCAGTGTCCGCATGCCCTACCAGGAGCAGTCGTGCTGCTACGACCCGGACGGCCTCGCCCGGCTGTGGACCCTGCCCGAGATGGGTTTGGAGGTGCTCTCGTGGTGCCACCAGGAGAACACCTACGTGGTCGATGAGTACCTGTCCTCCCCGGTGGGCATCGCCCACTGGCCGACGACAGAGGATCTCCTGGCCCACCAGCGCCTCCTGCTCTCCCGCCCCGACGGGCGGTGGACCGCCGACGGTCAGATGCTGTACCGGGCCGCGGAACACTTCGGGCCGGTGGAGCTGTCCCGGCTTCTCGAGCAGCTGTGGCCCGCTTGCGGCACCATGACGGACCTGGCGGCCACCCTGAACGGGTTGCGCACCTGAGCCCGCGACTGCCGCCCCGCCCGGCAACGCCAGCAGGCCCCCACGAGAACATCTCGTGGGGGCCTGCCTTCGTTGCTGCTCTGCTGCGGTGTCAGTAGGCGATGCCCGCGAACGGGCTGCGCTGAGGACGCCGCGGGAGCATCGGGTCACCCGGCCGGCGGTAGCAGTCGGTCACCTCCAGGTACCCGGCTTCCAAGGCCTCCTCGCCCTTGAGGTCGAAGAACTGGCCTCGCAGCCCGGAGTGATGGGAGTCGAACCGCATCGGGATGAACGGCAGCGTCGCACCGTTACGGGTCTTCACCGGGATCCACCGGGCCCTGTCGTCGGTCAGGCGCACCTCCCCGGTCACCGGGTCGGTGATCTTGGGGTTCTTGCCCGGCCGGGACCGGTGCAGGATGACGATGCTGGTCGCGTGGTTGGCGACCACACCCGAACCGCGGATCTCGTGCTGCTTGGGGATCCGGAAGTCCCCGGGCTTGAGCTCCCAGCCCGGCTGCCCCGAAGGCGTCTGGATGACGAAGTCCTCGGGGTCGCAGGACCGGTTGTCGGGGTCCCACCACAGCGGGTCGTCCAGCTTGCGGAACTGTCCGAACGCGATCACGACCGGGCGGTAGTTCTCCATCCCCTTCGGCCAGGTCATCCCGGCGTAGGAGGCGAAGGACTCCCCGGAGAACAGCTCCATGCCCAGGACGTCCCAGGCGCACAGCCCCCGAAGGATCAGGTTGGCGGTGCGCTCGGTGGCCGCGGCCTCGTTCGCGTCGTCTTCGACGATACCGCCGAGGTAGTCCAGGAAGATGGCGGTGGGAAGGCCGCAGTTCTGGATCGGCAGGCCGGTCTCCTTGCTGCGGCGGTGCGCGTCGATGACGAGGTCCCACACGGCGTGGACGAACCTCTTGCGGGACGCGCCCACGTTCGCGATGACCAGGTTGTCCGCCAGGTGGTGGAACGGTTGGCCCTCGTCCATCTCCGCCATCGTGTACACGATCTGCGGGGTCTCCTCGGTGATGGCGATGAGCACCTTGTCGTGCTCCCGGCCCCAGCCGACGACCAGGTCCTCGGCGACGTTGCGGACGAGCATGCGGGCAGTGGCCGATTTTCCGTTACCGGTGGGGGCGACGAAGAAGTGAAACTCTCCCAGCCCGAACGCCCCGAACGCCTCGGTGAGACGCCCGTGGCCGTCGCGCTGGGTGAACGCGTGGTCCAGGGTCGGGTACCCCGAGGACAGCCGGATACTGGGCGACTCGGCGGCCGCCAGGGCGTCCGCCTCGGCCCAGCCTCGGGCGGTGCGGGAGAAGTCGGCGTTCTGCAGCACCCGGTTCGCCGTCGGCGGCGGGATGGCGCGGAACATCTCCATGCACTTCTCGTCGGTCTCGTCGCGCTGGATCGCGTCTGCTGCGTCGAGCAGGGCCTGCATCGAGGCGACCCGCTGGACGTGGTTGACCAGGGCCCGCCACTGCGCCGACGGGGTCGTCGGCAGGTCCGGGCGCCCGACGCGGGAGCGGATCAAGGTCAGCTCGGCCTGGGCCCGTCCCCCGGCGGCTTCCGCGGTCGGCATGTCGTCCAGGTCGACGGTCCTCGAGGGGTCGTCGCCGTACTCGGTGACGAACAGCTCGGCCAGCCGACGGTAGGTCTTGGCGGTCTCGGGGTCGAGGTTGGCCAGGACCTCCTTGGAGGCGGTGATGAACCCGATGAGCTCGATCATCTCCCCGCCGCCGTGGCCCTGCATCGCTGCCAGGCAGTCGCGAAGGGTGTCCAGCACCTTGCCGCGCAGCCCGGGACCGGTCAGGTCCTGGGCCTCCGCGCGGTGGGCCCGTCCACGGGGGGCGTAGCCTTCCCCGGCGGCGGCCGGCTCCTCGAACGCCTCCGGTGGGGGAACCGCCTCCAGCGGCGGGGCGTAGTAGGGGTCGTCGTCCGGGGGCGGTGGGACGTCCTCGGCGGCCGCATCAGGCGGGGCCGGGACCGGTGCCGGCTCGACCGGGTAGTCCGCCAGCGGGTCGACGACCTCGTTCTGATTGTCCGCCATAGGGCGTCTCCTTTGCTCAGGTCATGGGTTGGTTGCGCGCCGGGTGGCGCCGCGGGTGACTGTTGCGGCGCGCGGGTGCCGTTCAAGGACGCGCCGCGTTGCGGGAGCCTCGGTCGCGGCAACGGGTGGGGGGCACGCACCCAACCGAGAAGGAGCAGTCATGTCCTCCGACACCACCACCCAGCAGGAGAAGACCACCGCCCAGGCGGCCGCCACCCCCGCCGCGGCGCACACCCCGTCGGTGAAGGCGGGGCTGAAGGAGGCCGCGCTCGGCCTGGCCGCTCTCCCCCGCAGCCGTGCGGGCAAGCGGATCGCAGTCCTGGCTTTCGCCGCGGCGGCCCTGGCGGCCGGCACCTCCGAGGCGGTCACCGGTTTCGTCGACTCCGCGCTGAACCCGGTGCGGCCGGCCGAGTTCACCGCGACCCTGGAGGACGGCACGACCGTCCCGGTCAAGGACATCGCGCTGTTCGTCACCGACGAGTAGCCCCAGATGAGCAGGACCCTCGCAGCCGGTGGCTGCGAGGGTCCTCTTCGTGGCTGGGCTCAGCGGGCAGGTGACCCCGAGGCCTGAACCTGCTGGGTGAACGCCTCCCGGGACAGGGACCGGGGCGCGACGGAGGCGTCGGTGGCGGTGAGCAGGGTGGGGGCGTACCGGGGTGCCTCGAGGATGACGACCGCGAGCTTGGTGTGCCCCTGCTTCTCGAACACCCACCGGCGCACCGCGGTCACCATGTCGTCCAGCGCGCCGGAGTCGCAGATGACCCCGACCGCGGCGGCGCCGGCGTGCTCGTACATCGACAGCAGCCCCTGGGGGTGGGCGACGTGCTCGACGGTGGGGTGGATGATCAGCGGGACCATGGAGTGGGCGACGCGGATGCCCAGCGCCGGCGGCATCGCCATCGAAGACAGGCCGAACATGATCTGGTTGGGGTTCGCCTCGACCCGCCACCCGGCGTCCTGCAGGCCCCGGTAGAGCCGCCACAGGGTGTAGGCCTCCTCGGGGGTGCCCCGGTCCCGCAGCCGCTCCCACAGGTTGGGCGCGACCTCCGGCTTGTGCCGGGGCGTGGGCCGGCCCTCCGGTGCGGTGTGGACGAAGATCTCGTCTGCGTAGATCTCGAACATCAGCACGCCGTCGTCGACGGCGGGGGCGAGCAGCTGCAGCACCTGCCCGGTCTCGATCCCGGTCTTCTGCGCGTACTCGCTGACCGCGGCGCAGGACTCCGGTTCCCGCTGCAGCACCTTGGTGAGGCGGGCGTCGTCGACGACGAGGGCCCGCCGCAGCGAGTCGTAGGTGTAGGAGCTCAACGTTCTACCTTCTTCCGTGGTGTGCTGCGGTCAGTCGAAGAGCCCGGTCAGGCCGGTGCTCTGCCCGGTGGGCGGGGGCGGGAACGGCTTGCGAGGGACCGGCGGGGGCGGGTCTGTGACCGGGGCCGGCGGCAGCCCGGTGCGGGGCACCGGGGGCGGCACGTCCTCCTCCTCGGGCGCCAGCGGGTCCCGGTAGACCGGTTCGCCGTCGGTGGGGCCGAACGGGTCGACCCACACCGGGGTGGCCTCCTCCTGCGCCTCGGCAGCGTCGTCTTCGACGGGATCCGGTTCGACGGCCGGGGCGGGGGCGGTGGCTTGGGGCGAGGCAACCGGGGCGGGGAACGAGGTCACCGGCGGGGCGGGTCGGGGCTCCTCGGGCAGGTCCGGGTAGTCCAGGAGCGCGGGCCGGTCCACCGGGGGGACGTCGTCGGGCAGGCGGGCCAGGAGCTTGGTGAACTCGGCGCGGATGTCGGCCGGCAGGTCGGGGCGCTGGGCCACCTGGGTGGCGGTCTGGCGGACCTCGTGGGCCTGGGCCAGGAGGTCCTCCCTGGCCTTCTCCGCCTTCTCGGTCATCTGCCGCAGCATCCTCAGCCGGTCCCGGGAGATCCGGTCGAACAGCAGCTCCCGCTGGTCGTCGTCGAGGTAGCGCAGCGCGTCGACCGGGTTCAGGGTGGTGGCCAGCCCGACCCGGTTCAGGTGCTCCTGCAGCTGGATGATCGTGCGCTGGTGACCCTTGTTCTGGTCCTTGGCCGCCTTGAGGGTGACCGCCACCCGCTTCAGCAGGTGGGTGAGGCGGGTGGAGTCGCGCAGGACCGGGCGGCCCCCCGCCTGGATCAGTGCGGAGAGCTCCTCGAGGGAGACCGGGACGTAGAGGGCCTCCTCGCTGGTGTCGTAGTGCTCAGCCACGCCGGGCACCGTTCGCGGCGTGCCCGGTTTGGCACGGGACCTGGCTGCCGGGTTCCCGTCCGGTCCGCTAGCCGGTGTGGCGCGGGCCCGGATGGTTGAACATCTGCCCCGGGCGGCCACTGTGCCGGCCATGACCAGCCTCCCCGTGACCAACGCCAAGGCGGCGTACCAGCACCTGTTGTCCGTCGAGCTCGGCGACGTGGTGGTCCTGCCCGACGGGCGCCACCTGACGTTGCGGGCCGCCGAGCGGCGGCTGCAGCGGCCGGTGGGGTCCATGAGCGGGTTCCTGCTCGGTGGCGAGGTGGGTCCCAGCGCGGTGCTGGTCTCGATCCCGAGCAGCCCGGACCAGCCGGTGGGTCTGTACACCCCGCTGGACTACATCCCACCGCACGGGCGGGACGCTTCGGTGGCCTGTGAGGGTGTGGTCTCGTACTGGTCCCCGCACCTGCCGAACATCTCCGGGGCGATGGGTGAGCTGGGGTACAAGGTGTGCGCCATCCGCGGCCAGATCGACCCGATGGTGATCATCTGGCGCGCCAAGGAGCGGGTGGTGTTCATCCGCTCGGCGGTGGCGTCCCTGGGTGACCTGCGGTTCAAGTGCCTGACCCGCGACCCGTCGGCTACCGAGCGTTCCCACGCCCGGGAGGCTGCCCGGGTGGTCGACCCGTCCCTGGGCACCCCCACCCCGTCGCGGCCGGCGTACGAGCAGGCCCCCTCGAGGGTGCGGGAGCGGATCCGCCAGCTCGTCGGCCGCTGACATGGCTCTGCAGTAGTCCCCCGGTCCGGTCGCCGGCCCGGGGGACTATCAACATTTGTTGATAGCAACTTCAACGATTTGTGGGCAGACAGGCCCCCGCTGTGGTTGCGACGGTGGTTCCACCCGCAGAACCGACCGTGGAAGGACCGTCGTGGCCACCGCAACGTTGACCCGCACCACCACCCGCACCCGCCCGGTGCCCAACCCCGCCGGTGGCGTCCCCCGCGCGCCCCGGGTCGGGCTGGCTCGCCCACAGCCGGTGTCCGCCCCGGCCGGGCTGGAGGACTGGCGTGAGCGGGTCGCGGCCCTGCCGGACCAGGCCGCCCCCTCCTCCGAGCAGATCGCCGCCGTCCTGGCCGGTGTCCGCCAGCACACGCCCTTGGCGGAGCTCTCCTCCCGGACCGGGCTGGACGTCGATGCGGTCCTGGACGTGGTCGTCGGGGTCGGGTCCCGGCTGTCCCAGGCGAACAAGACCGGCCCGAAGGCCGGCCGGTGCCTGACGCTGCGCTCGGCCGGACGGGCTGGTCTGGACGGTCCGGGGGTCCACCAGGTCGACGGGGAACTGGTCGTGGTGCTGGCCGCCGGGTGGGAGCGGACCGCCCCTCACGGCCGTGACGTGGCCCGGGCGTATGGGGCGGTCAGTGTGACCACCTGCGAGGGGGATGCCCGGGCCACCGAACGGTGGCTGGCGACGTTGGAGACGAGCGTGGAGCTCACCTACCACCACTTCGCCCACCTGTACGCGGTCGCGGCGGGGACGATGCCGACGTTCACCGGGCTGACCGACGACCCGGCGGTGCAACGGGCCTACGTGGAGGCGTTCGAGATCGTCACCGCGCGGGTGTCGCAGGCCAGCGCTGCGGTGAGCCGGCTGTGCACCGGCAACCCCACCCCCGCCCGGGTGCTGGAGCTGCTGCGGTCCTGCTTCTGGATGGTTCCGCAGACCCGGCACCTGGCCGCCGCGGCACGGGCCGCCCAGGACGGCCGCCCGGTCGGTGCGGCGAACCTGTCCCGGGGGTTGGCGAGCCTGCGCTCGGACGTGGCCCGCAGGCCGTCGCTGTACTATCCGCGGCACCTGGGCGACATCCCGGCCGCGTGCTACCGGGTGCTGGTCGCACAGCTGGGGTACCGCCACGACGACGTCACCGACCAGGTGCGGGTGGAGACCGACCTGTCCGGGCTGGTCGCCGCCCTGGCGAAGACTCAGGCGAAGATGGCGGGCGCGAAGGCGGCCCGGGAGGCCGAGGCCGAACGCGCCCTGCTGTCCGCCCAGTTCCGCGGGGTCGCCTGAGCACCGGGCACCACAGTCCTCCGGCGGGGACAAGGAGAGAAGAACCGTCGGTTCGCGCGCCCGGTGGGCCGGGGCGCAAGGGGGCAGACCCTCACCTCGAGAACGGGGTGGGGGTCTGCTGCTTTCCGGCGGACAGGACACCGCCCCGGCCACCACGAGGGTGGCCGGGGCGGTTCGGGCCTGGTGTCAGGCGGCCAGGGCCAGCTGGGAGACCAGCTCCTGGTACTTCTCGCCGGTGACGATCGTGGCGTCGTCCAGCGACAGCTGGATGTCACCGTCGGCCTTGCACGGCACGTTCGGGCAGTACGCCGCCAGCGACTCCTCCATGTGGCGCACGACCAGGTCGCGCACCTTCGGGGCGTCGATGAGGTCGCACTCGACCACGATCGAGTCGTGCACCGACTGCACCCCGACCGCGGTCGGGAACTGCTCGCGCAGGTCGCGGTCGATCTTGGCGTACGCGTCGAGCACCGCGTCCGCGACACCACCCTGGATGGGGTGGTTGCGGTACTGGTTGCTCATCGCCCGGATCCGGTCGGCCATGCCGGCCCGGAACAGGGCGTCGCGCAGGACCTCGCCGTGCCGCTCCCGGGAGTAGGCGTCCAGGACGTAGCTGAGGAAGGAGATCTTCAGCTGCTCCCCGTCGGCGCCACCGAAGACCTTCTCCAGCTCCTCACGGGACTTGTTCACCATCCGGCGCGTGGACGGGTCGAGCTTGCGCAGCTCCACCGTCTTGGCCTTGGTGTTGCCCTTGATGGTGCCGTCGGCCTTGCCCTTCTCGTACTCGGCGAGGACGGCCTTGTTGTACTCGGCCACCCACGCGTCGGTCAGGTCCCGGGCGTGCTTGCGACGCGACCCGGCGATGATCAGGCACATCGCCAGCACCCAGTCCTTGGTCCCGACCTGGAACAGCCGGCGGCTGCCACCCAGGGTGCGGGACTCGAACGACCAGGGGGTGCCGTCGGCGGCCAGGACGGCTGAGCCGTAGTGGCCCAGCGCCCAGGCGACCTGGCAGGCCTGCCCCTGGCGGCGCTCGGCGATGACCTCGGGGGTCACCTCGATGGCTTCGGCCTGCAGGGCCGCGGTCAGGTCCTCGTCGCAGACCAGCTCGGTGGCGATCTCGAAGTGGGTCGGCCACCGCCCGAGCTTGTTCTTCAGGGCCTTCCGGGCGCTGTTGGCCTTGGCGTACAGCCGGTGCAGCCGCCAGGACAGCTCGAAGTCGCATCCCGAGGGCCGGGACTGGTCCTTCATCGCCTCCGACAGGGACTTGATGAAGTCGACCCGCTGCTGCATCCACGCGGCCAGCTGCGGGTAGGCCAGGTCGAACTTGGCCAGCAGCTCGTCGGCTTCCTCCTTGGTAGTGGGAACACCCATGACGGTGAGCTGCTTGGCCAGGGACGCGCCCTTGAGACCGTAGGCGTACCCGAACGCGACAGCCTTGGCCTTGGAGCGCAGCTCCTTGTACAGCTTGAACGCCGGCAGGTCGGGACGTTCGGCGATGAACCGCCCCAGACCCTCGATGCTCGTCAGCTGCGACAGGGGTGCCTCGCCGGCGGCCTTGAGCGCCTTCATGTCGAGGTTGTTCATCAGCGACGCGGTCCGCTCGTGCAGGTCCTCCCCGGACCAGAAGGCCTCGAGCATGTTCCGGTCCTGGGACATGTCCGCGACGAAGCGAAGCTCCGCCTGGGACAGGTCCGAGCAGACCAGGACTCGGCGCACCGTCCCATTGGGTGCCAGCGGCGGCCGCAGGTAGGGCTTGGCCAGCGGGGACAGGTTCTGCATGTTCGGGCTGTAGCTGGCCAGACGCCCGGTACCCGTGAGGGCCTGGGTGTACTTGCCGTGGATGCGCCCGGTGGCCGGGTGGACGGAGTTGATCAGGTCATCGCCGTAGGTGGTGACGATCTTCTCCTGCTTGCGGTACTCCAGCAATGCGGTGCACAACGGCCCGCCGATGAGGGCGAGCGCGTCCTTGTCCACGCTGTCCGCCTGCCCCAGGGGTCGGGGGTAGCCGTCCTTGGCGACGGTGTAGGCGTGAACGTGCTCCAGGCTGTAGGTGTTCAGCATCTCCTTCACCTGCGGGTCGGAGCTGATATTCCAGTCCGGCTTCAGGTGGACGGGGGCGACGACACCGGCGTAGTCGGCCAGGATCTTGGCGTACCGCTTGTAGGACGCCAGGACCACCGCGAGCTCGCGGAGCTCGTCGGTCACGTCGGCCGCCTGGGAGGTGGCCAGGGCGTGGTAGACCTCGTTGAGGTCGTGCGCCTTGACCAGCTGCTTGTTGCTCCCGCCGACGGAGGCGATGAACTCGGCGACGAACACCTTGGCGGTCTTGGACAGCCAGCGGCGGATCGTCGTCTCGTCGTCGGGGTCGAACGGCAGCTCGTGGGAGACGCCGGTCTCGGAGAACAGGTCGACGGTGCCGGTCTTGGCACCGGTCAGCCTGGCCATCTCCTCCCGGCACACGCCCAGCTGGGCGCGGACGGCGGTGATGAACTCCCCGAACAGGTGCTCGTCACGCAGGACCTTCAGGCCGTGCTCGTGGATGAGCTCGTCGGTCAGGTCGGTGACGGCCACCCCGTCGCGGCGCAGCACCCACCGGGCAACGGTGGTGAGCATCTCCTTGCCGGTGGTGGCCAGGGCGATCTTCTCCGCGGCCTCGGCGGCGCGGGCCTTGGCCTCGTCGACCTTGGCCTGGTACCCGGGTACGTCCAGCGGTAGGCCCGCCTTGCCCATCCCGTCGATGAACGACTGGGCGTTGACGTTCCGCAGCGCCGAGGCGGTCAGGTCCTGGGCGGCCACGGCCTCCTCGAGGACGTAGGACAGCCACAGGGTGACGACGGCGTCGTCGGCGGCGTACCGCTGCTCGGCGTCGCTGAGCTCACCTTCCATGGTGTAGTTCAGCCGGGTGTCGGTCTTGCCTTCGATGCCGTCCAGGCCCAGGTAGCGCCGCCCGGCGTCCTCCAGGGAGGTGTACCAGGCGCGGCCGCCGGTGGCCCAGTACGCGCCCTGCTTGAGCACGGCGTCGTACAGCATCGCGTCGGTCCAGTCGTGGATGGTGATGCCGTCCCGCTTGAGGACCGCCTTGTCGAACGGGGTGTTCCAGCCCCAGGGCCGGATGTTGCCGAACAGGTCGGCGATCTCACGTGCGTTGACATGCTTCATGTCCAGGACCCACACGTGGTCGGTGCCGTTGACGCGGGCGGCGATCGACATGACCCGCCAGGGGCCGGCGATGTCGACGTCGAAGTCGATGTCGACGGCCTTGCCGTTCTCGTCTCGGACGATGACGGTCTCGGTGTCGATGGCGACCCGCTCGGCGCTGGCCAGGACGGCCAGCTCCTTGCGCGCGTGGGTGACGGACCGGATGAAGGTGAGCGGGACCGTCTGGGGGTCCGGCTTGCCTGTGCCGGCCGCATCGGCGCGCACAGGCGCCGCTTGGTCGTTGGTTGTGGTCATGGTTCTCCTCGTGGGTCAAGTCCCGGTGCCGGTCTGCTCCGCGACGCGGAGGGCGTGGGGACGGGTGACTCACCCGGGTCGGGTGGTCGAGGACGGACCGTGCGCGCCGGGGCCGGTTCGGCAATCCGGCCCAGGGGTGGCCTCAGCGAAGGCCGGCCTCGTGGAGGGCGGCGGTGAGGACGGTGGGGATGTCGGCGGTGGCGTGGCTCAGGGACCGGTACCGGTACAGGCGGGTCCGGCCGGCTGGGAAGTTCCACACCCGACCGCTGGCCAGGCGGGCGCGGTCGCCGGGGTCGAGGGCGAGGGCGGTCTGGAGGATCCGCTGGGCTGGGTTGGCGTCGAAGAACCCCTCCCCCAGGCAGAAGGTGAGGGTGATGGGGGTGCCGAGTGCGGCCAGGAGGGCGTGGTTCTTGTACCAGCGTTCGATGGCGTTGCCGGCGGGGCCTTGCTTCTTGGCTTCGGCGGCCAGCACCGGGGTGCCGGTGGCCGGGTCGGTGAAGATCCCGCCGTCGGGGCGCAGCCCGGCCAGGGCGGGAGCGGGGACGCCGAGGAGGTCGGCGAGCTCGGTGGCGGTGTACCCGGGTCTCCAGTGCAGGTGGGGGAAGGCTTCCCGGGCGATGGTGACGGCCTGCCGTAGGACGGTCTCGAGGGTGGCGGAGGTGGGGCTGGTGGCGGGGGTCCCGGGCTTGATCCCGCCGCGGTAGCCGCCGGTCCGCTGGGAGGGACGCGCCGGGGTTGACGCCGGCCGGGTTGCGGGCCTGCCGGTGCGGCGGCCCGCAACGTCCGGGGGTGCGGGGGCCGGGGCCGGCATGGGGGTTCCTCGGGGTCGTTGCAGCGACCCTCAGCGTCGGAACGGGCGCGGTGGGTGTGCCTTGCCCGCTGCAGGCGGAAGGGGACGGTGCACCGGGACCGCCGCCCTTCCCCGTTCCTGGAGGTTCCCCGTGACTACCCCGTCCCCCGCTGCCGCTCCGGTGCGTGACCTGATCATCATCGGGTCGGGCCCGGCGGGGTACACCGCCGCGGTGTACGCCGCCCGTGCCGGTTTGGACCCGCTGGTGTTCGAGGGGTCGGTGACCGCGGGTGGGGCGTTGATGAACACCACGGAGGTGGAGAACTTCCCGGGGTTCCCCGCCGGGGTGATGGGCCCGGAGCTGATGGGGGCGATACGTGCCCAGGCGGACCGGTTCGGTGCCCACCTAGAGCGTGAGGACGTGGTCCAGGTGGACCTGGCCGGTGAGGTGAAGACGGTCGTGGACGCCGAGGGTGGGGTGCACCGGGCGCGTTCGGTGATCCTGGCGACCGGGTCGGCCTACCGCCGGTTGGGGTTGCCGGAGGAGGAGCGGCTGTCCGGTCGTGGGGTGTCGTGGTGTGCCACCTGTGACGGGGCGTTCTTCCGTGACCAGGACGTGGTGGTGGTCGGGGGCGGGGACTCGGCGATGGAGGAGGCGACGTTCCTGACGCGGTTCGCCCGGTCGGTGACGGTGGTGCACCGGCGCGGTGAGCTGCGCGCGTCGGCGATCATGGCTGCCCGGGCGCAGGCGGACCCGAAGATCAGCTTCGTCTGGCACTCGCGGGTGGTCGCGGTCCTGGGTGAGGACCGGGTGCGCGGGGTCCGGTTGGAGGATGTCCGGTCCGGCGACCGGTGGGACGTGCCGGTCTCGGGGGTGTTCGTCGCGATCGGGCACGACCCGCGCAGCGAGCTGTTCGCCGGCCAGGTGGACCTCGACGAGCACGGGTACGTGGTGGTGTCCGGGCGGGGGTCGCACACGAGCCTGCCGGGGGTGTTCGCGTGCGGTGACCTGGTCGACTCGACCTACCGGCAGGCGATCACGGCGGCGGGGTCGGGCTGCGCGGCGGCGTTGGACGCCCAGCGGTTCCTCGCGGGCCAGCGGTGACCGCGGACGTCGTGCGGGGGTGGCGCCGGATGAGCGGGCGCGCACGGTCAGGGCGCATGAGCATCCATGCAACTGAGTCCGTGCCGCGTTCTCGCGGTGTTGTCGCGGCCGCGTGGGCCTTCGCCGGCGTCGCTGCGGTGGCGGTGGTGAAAGGCACCGCGATCGGCCCTGTCGTGCTGACGATCAGTGAGGCCCACGGGTGGGGCGTGCACACCGGAGATTCCCTGGTGCTGGTGCCGTTGGCTGTCGCCACCGTGCTTCACGTGAAGCGGTGGCCGTCGCGCCGCTGAACCCCTCTTCTGAGACGAGCGAGCCCCCGCACCCTGAGCCCAGGGTGCGGGGGCTGTTCACGTGCCGTGCGGGGCTACTCACCAAGGGTGGCCTCGACGACGGCGTCGGGATTGTTGGGGTAGATGGTGACTTCCACGCTGGCGATGTCGTCGATGTTCTGGTCGGTGTAGAAGACCTTCTCCCCCGTCTGGCCGGGCTCGATGGCGATGGCACCCTCGCCGTTGACGTCCCAGCGCAACTGGTAGGCACGGCGGATCTCGTCCGACACCTCGCGGTTCACCTCCCGGATAGCCGGCTCCCACTCGTCCATGACTGTGGACCACTGCTCGAGTTCGATTCGGTCGCCGTTCTGGGTGGTGACGTGGACGGACGGGAGCTCGCCGAACGCCTCGGTGCCCTCGGTGTTGTCCAGCGTCACCAGGGCGTAGGTCACCGGGGCGACCTCGGCCACCTGTCGCCACTCCTCGAGCTTGACGACCCGTGCGTGGTCGGCCGGGGCGGGAAACTGGAAAGTCCCCTTCATCCCCTCCCACTCGAACTCCCACAACCCGGCCCCCTCCACTTCCTCGGCGGGTCGTTCGGTCTGGGCGGAGTTGTCGGTGCTCGAACCGCCGCATCCGGTCAGGAACATGGCGGTTGCCAGGGCGGCAGCGGCCAGTGCGCGGACATGTGCCCTCATAGCTGTGATCTCCCCTGCGGTGCTGTGAGTAACGGGGCGCACGGTACCAGGGTGAGGCGACGTGCGATCCACAGGATGCCGCCACGGCCACGGCCGGCACTCACCGTCCGCCTGGGCGGGTGGCAGGTTCAGCAGTCGGTGTCCGTGTCTAGCAGGAGGGTGATCTTGCCCGCCTGCCCGGGGCTGGTGACGTTCCGGAAGTCCACGCACGCCCCGACGCCGGCCTGCGGGTCGGTGACCTTCAGGATGAGCCGGTCCAGATCCGGTTCGACCCGCAGGTGGGTGGTGGCGCGCAGCTGCTCGGTGGCGGTGGTCAGCAGCGCAGCGTCCGGGGTGGTGTTGGACGCGATCGAGTGGCCGGTTACCTCCACGTTCGCCGCGCGCCCGGCCGCCTCCGCCAGGGAGCGCTGCTGCTCCTTCGGGGAGATCAGCCGCGCCTGGGACGAGCCCTTGGGTGCCGGCTTGCCGGCCTCGACCGCCTGGATGCGCTCCAGGATCGATGAGGAGTACCGGGTGACGGCCAGGTCGTCGGCGGCGGAGGTGCTCAGCGTGGTCGCGGTGGACACGACGAGCTCGCCGTGGACGGCGGCCAGGCCGACCTTCACCGGGACGCGCAGGCCCTGGGGGCCGTCGTAGGACCCGGTGAGCTCGGCCGCGAACGCGGTGGACAGCGGGTCCTCACCGGTCATCGTCATGGCCGAGACCGTGGTCAGCTTCAGGTTCTCCGGCGCCCCGGCCCGTTCGAGCATCCCGGGGATGAGGTGCTTCTTGGCGCAGTCGACCATGGTCTGCTCCCACCTCTCGGCCCGGTTCGGCACGTCCTTCTTCGGGGCGATGACCACGTGCACCCGGGAGGTGGCGACGGTGACCGCACCGTTCGGCCAGGCGCGCACGTACTCGACGTTCTGGTTCTCGGCCGGGTAGCGGACCTTGCCCACCGGTTCCCCGGTGCACTCCAGCCACGCCTTGGCGGCCTTGTCGTCCGGTTCGGGTGCGCGGCCGACGGTGGCGGCCCAGTCCCCGGCCGGCAGGTCGCTGCGGATCAGGTTGGCCTGGGCGACCTGCTTGGGGCCGGGCAGCCCGTCCCCTCCGTAGTACAGGTGGGAGGCTTCGGGGGTGGTCGGGCCGGCAGGTGCCGTGGTGGTTGCGGTAGCGGTGTCGGTCACGCCCGCGCCGTCGACCACCCCGGGTCCGGTGCCCGACCCCAACAGCAGGTAGGCGACCAGGGCCGCGAGGGCTGCGCCGGCTCCTGCGAGCAGGCGGCGACGGCGCGGTGCTGCGGGCTCCTCACCGTGCGGCTCCTCCGTGGGGGTCTCGAGCACCTGGGGTGCGACCAGCGGCTGGTCCCCGTGCCACTTGCCGCAGTCGTCGCAGAACTGTTGCCCGGGTCGCAGCTGGGCGCCGCACTCGCACGGGGGGATCTGCAGGGTGCCGTCGTCGGCGAGGGGTGCGGGGGCGTCGGGGTCGACGACCTGGCCGCCGCAGTACGGGCACGGCTGGTCGGTGCGGGAGGACTTGGTGCCGCAACGGGCGCATTCGAACACGACGGCACACCGTGCGGAGCCCGGCTGGGGCTTCCACTAGGTCCCCCCCGTGGCCGAACCGGGGGCGCGGGGAAGGCCAGCCAGTCGCGGCGCCGGTCCCCCCGGGCCCGGCGAAGGGGCACTGTCGAGGTGCGCAACCACCCGGGGGGTGGTTTGGCGACTGGCTGGCCCCCGTTGGGCCCCCAAGGAGTGTCAAGGAGCCCTGCGTCGACGGTAGGTAAAGACCCAGGTCAGGGCAATGGGACGTGCCGTTTCCTCACCGGATGTTGACCACCGGTTGGGTGGCGTTTGAGGTCTGCCTGAACCAGCGGGACAGGTCGCGGACGGCCGCGCCGGCGGCGGCGAGGAACGGCAGCCCGGCGAGCGCTACCGCGCCGGGTCCGATGGTGACCAGGGCCTTGCCGCCAGGGACGACTGGTTCGGTGACGGACACGAAGAACACCGGTCCGGTGGTGACTGCCTGGTGGGTGATGGTCGGGTCGGTCAGGCGCAGCCCGGCCCAGAGGGTGAGGGCGGCCAAGGCCGCCCAGGCGGCGGCGGTGAGGGCCGCGAGGACCCGGGTGGCGGTACTGGTGCGGGGTTGGGGCTGGTCGCTCATGCGCGGCGACGGTGCCCACCGCCCCACCTCGTGCAGTGGTCGCCGGGTGCGCTGGTGGTGGTTGCCGGGGGTTGGGGCGCGCGGACGGTGCGGGCGCAGAAGGACCGCAACCGACCGACCCGGAAGGGACCCGTCATGGACAGCAACCAGTTCTGGGAGACGTTCACCAGCACCGAGCCGCTCCGTCAGCCGCGCTGGCGCGTCCCGCAGATGAACACCGCACCCGCCCCCATCACCGCGGAGCGTTACGTCCAGCTGATGTCGGACGGTGTTGACGCCCACGGCCTGGACGTGGTGGCCCGCAACCTGAACAACAAGCCTGACACCTCCTACGAGGCGTGGGTGATCGACATGGCCACGGCGCTGTGGGAGGCCTCGGTGGAGTTCCTGCAGACCCTGCCGGTGCATCGCCCCGCCCAGCTGGTGGAGCTCCTCCCCCGGCACCTGCGCCAGCGGTTCTTCCCCGGCCAGGTCCGCCTGGATGAGCGGGAGGCCTGGTGGGGCCACCAGATGGACACCCACCGTGCCGCCAAGCACGCCCCGCAGGAAGGCAGCCTGCACTCCTCCGCCGCCTGAGAGCACCGCTACGTCGCCCGGCCCGGCACCCCTCCCCTGGGGTGCCGGGTCGGTCCGCCTGTGCGCCCGCTGATTGCCGCCAGGTGGCACGGCCGCACGGTGCGCGGCTATGACGCCCACCGGAGTAGACCAGCCGCTGCTGCTGCTGCATGCCGCATTCAAGGACACGGCGCTGCGCGAGGTCGCCCAGCTGACAACGGCGCTGCAGGACCGGTGGGACGGCCCGGTGGTGACCGCCCGGTACGACCGGGTCGCGATCGATGCCGGCCCGCACGGGACGCGGTGCCTGCTGGACGGGTCCCCGCTCGCCCCCGCCCTGGTGGTTCGCAGGCTGAACATGAACGAGCACGGGGCGATGCTCACCCGGTTGATGGCACGCATGGGGATGGCCGTGGTCAACGACCCCGCCGCGGCCGCGGTGGCCGGCTCGAAGGCGGAGACGGCGGTGGCGCTGGCCCTGGCCGGTGTGCCCTCCCCCCGGCAGATCACCCACCCTCAGGGGGTGGCACCCGAGACGGCGTTGGGTGCCGGTGAGTGGCAGTGGCCGCTGGTGCTGAAGTGGGACAAGGGCTCCTCCGGTGTCGGGGTCCACCTGGCCCGCGATGCCGGTGAGGCGGCCGAGCTGCTGGGGTCGGTTGCGGACGGCCTGCCGTGGGTGGCCCAGCAGTTCCGGGCCGAGTGCCGCGGCCGGGACCTGCGGGTCTACGTCTTCGGCGGGCGGGTGTTCGGTGGGCTGGAGCGGTGGTCGACCACCGGTGACTTCCGGTCGAACGTGGCCCTGGGGGCAGCCTCCGCGCCGTGCCCGGTGACCCGGGAGGAGGCTGACGTCGCGGTGCGCGCGGCGGCCGCGGTCGGGTTGAGAGTGGCTGGGGTGGACATCCTGCGCACCGACGACGGGCCGATGGTTGCGGAGGTGAACTCCAACCCGGTCCTGGACACCTACTCCCGGGCGACCGGGTCCTCGGCGATCTACGAGGCGTTCGCTGACGCTGTCTGCGCCGCCCCGGCGGCGGGTGCGCCGGGGGCTTCCCGACCCGTCGGGCTCACCACCCTGTCCGCCTGAGGGGCGCCTGTGACCGGACCCGCTCCGGCTTTCCTGTCGCGGGGGGCTGGCGTGCTGGTCAGCCGGTGGTGGCCCGGTAGGCCAGGTCGGCCAGCTGCCTGGCTGCCCTGGTGACCGCCTCGGGGTCCAGGATGCGCAGCTGCAGCGGTTTGCCGGCGCGTTCGTTCAGCCGGGTCACGACCCCGGTGAGGAGCTCGGTGATCCGGTCGGGGTCCTGCTCGTGCCGCACCCCGTTTCCGGCGAGCACCTCCAGCATCTTGGCCAGGTCGTTGGCCTCCGCGATCGTCATCGCCACCGGCGCCTCCTGCAGTCTTGGCGGGCCCTGGGGGCCGCGGGTGGTTGGTGGTGGTGACTGTACGGCGGGGCTGCACCGCCCGATCAGGGCGCGCGACTGACCCCCGCACCCGGGACGGGTGCGGGGGTCGGCTGGGTTCAGGCGACGGTCTTGACGACCTTGGCGGTGAGCACCAGGTCCGGAAGGGCGCCGTTCCAGGTGGGCCACAGTCCGGCGACCACGGCGGGGTCCACGCCGTCCCGGTCCTGAGGTGGCAGGTCGGCGTAGGTCTCGGCGAGGGTGACCACCTCGAGCCCGAGGGGCACCTCCCAGGGGTCACCCTCGCGCTGGGGGCAGGCGCGGGCGACGTCGGCGGCCCACTGGCAGGCTTGCGCGCCAAGGGAGGCGACCACAGAGCCGTAGTCGTCCCGGCCTTCGCTGTCGGTCTGCTGCAGGGCCAGGCAGGCCTCGACCTCGGGGTCGGTGAGCGGGGTGTACACCCGGCGGATGTCTCCTCCGCGGCCCCACAGCTGGAACTCCAGGTTGCGGCCGTCCCAGCTCAGGGTGGTCTCCTGCCACTCGGAGATGCCGGAGTGGTCCCACAGCTTCTGGAACGTCAGCGTGTCCTCCGGGAGCCAGTCCGGCAGGACGTGGTCGCCGTAGGCGTCTCTGACGGCCAGGTACCGGCCCGGCAGCTGGGCCAGGAACTGGTTGATGTCCTCTTCCTCGCTCTCCCAGGCCCGCTGCGGGCAGCCGCAGTCGCCGTCGTGGCGGGTGAGCCAGTACACGGCCTCGCGCAGCTGGGCGATGGTGTCCCTGACGACCCGGATGGCGCCCCAACGGGTGCGGTCGTCGCTGCACAGCAGCTTGACGTGCTCTTCGAGCTGGTCGATGAGGGTGGACAGGTAGCTGTGGGCTTCCTCGGGGTCGTCCCCGACCAGGTGGTCGTGGACGTAGCCGGCGAGGTCGGGGCTGAGGTGGTCGGCGAGGACGTCCTCGACCTGGCGGGTGCAGTGGTCGTCGAAGAAGTCGAACGCGATCGTGAACGGTGGGATGGTCACGGTGGGTTCGGCGGTGACGGCCGGTGTCGCGGCGGGCATGAGCGCCTTCCTTCCGGTGGGTTGGGTCTGTCCCCGGGGACCGTGTCCGCTGGGGTCGCCCGGTCAACCACGGCAGGGGCGGGGTCAGGCGCCGGGGTCAGGTGGGGTCGGGGGCCGGTTCGAACCCGAAGGTGGCGCAGGCGTACCTGGTGCCGTTGACGGTGACGGTGTCACCGACGCACAGGGCGCGCATCCACTGCTGGCGGTGCGGGGTCAGGAGGGTGCGCAGATCCTGGGCGAGCTGGGAGACGGGGATCTCCTCGGGGGCGTTGGTGGCGGTGAACACCGCCTCGCACACGGCGAGGTCGTCCTCACCGGTGGTGACGGTCAGGGTGTGCTCGACCTGGGGCAGGCCGGGGCGCCACCCGTGGACTGCGGGGATGTGGACGTCGCCGTGACCGGCTGGGGTGTCCCAGTCGGTCAGGCCGATGGTGAGGGTCACGGTCCGCTGGCTCATCGCCTTTGCCTTCTCTCGCCGGGTGCGGGACAGGATCAGGGGTGCCGCCGCGACCCGGTGGTGCAGTCGCCGGGGACGGGTGCAGGGCCCGCCACGTGCGGTGGCGGGGCCTGCGGTTGGTGCTTAGTTCGCCGGGCCGGGTGCACCCGGCGCGGGAGAACGAGAACCGTCCCGCCCCTGCTGGTGGGGGCGGGACGGTGGTGGCGTGCTCAGGCGGCCTGGGTTGCTGAGGCTGTGGCGCGGGCGGTCGCGAGCAGGTGGGCGATGTAGTCGGCGCCGGCGTGCTCGCCGTTCACGTACAGGTGGTCCATCCGCTCGGGCAGTTCGACCGGCAGGGACGCCAGGGCCGCGGTGACGGCTGCGCTCACCTCCGCGGTGGTCAGGGGCCGGCTGACCGTGGGGTGGTCGCCGGGCTCGGTGTCCCAGGCCACGTCGAAGGCGTGCGGTGCGCCGGGTGGGCCGTAGGAGAAGTTCGGCAGGTCCATCTCCGCGAGCGTGGGTCGCATCGCGAACACGTCGTTGCCGTACGGCTCCTCCTGGCCCCGGCCCTCCTGGTCGAGGGTCTCCTCGACGAAGTGGGCGAGCAGGTACAGGCCGGTGTTCAGGTGCGCGCAGGCCGGGTGGGGGTAGTCACCGTCGTCGGACAGCGGCGACCGCCCGGTGGTCCAGTCGGTCCACATGGTGTGCTCCTCGTCTGGTTGGTGCCGTGTGCGCCGGACCGTGCGAGGGGACGCTGGTGGCGCAAGACGGGGAGCGGGCGCGGCACGGCCCAGTGCGCCGGGTGTTGCGCCGGACAGTGCGCCCGGCCCGGTGTCGTCAGTCAGGGCCGGGGTTGCCGCCGTCGGGACGGTCGGGACGGTGCGCGGGCATGGGTTCCCGGGGCCGGCGGCGACGGTGGGACCCGACACCCAACCGATCACCCCCACCGGAAGGGGGAAGCGCCGTGTTCGACCGTGACACCCCCGTTGTCGGGGCTGTTGTCGCCCGACGCGCCTCCACCCGGGTCCAGGGCGACCTGACCAGGTTCCGGCAGGCGCTGCTGGACCAGGCGCTGCAGTCCCGCGCGCCCGTCTACCTGATCCACGCCCGCGACCCCAGGGTCGACCGGTACTACCGGGACGGGCGTCGCGGCCCGTACCTGTGGTTCCCCCGGGGGCTGGACGGGCACGCCATGACCGCCCAGGGCGAGTACGTCCTCGAGCAGTGCCGGTGGCGGTTCATCACCCAGCAGGGGTCGACGTTCACCGCCTGGGGCCGATCGCTGCGGGCCCGCCCGCTGGCGCGGATCCAGGTGCTGGCTCCCGACACGGCGTGGATGGTCCAGCAGGTCGCTCACGCCGGCGGGATCACCGCCGCGTTCCGGGCGCTGCGGGAGGTGCCGGCCGGCGCCCGCGAGGCGCTCGGGAACGTCGCAGCGAACCAGCCGCACCACTGGACGACCTACCACCACCTGATCGAACCGACCGAGGAGTTCGACTTCGACTACGAGGTCCCCAAGCGGCGGATGCCCGAGCTGATCGACCCGTTCACCGGCTGGGACAGCCTGCCCGCCGGTCAGCAGGGCGCGATCCGGGTCCTGTCCCAGGACTGGGAGGGGACAGCCGCCGAGCTGTTCGAGACCACCAGAACTCTCGCGTTCGCGTGAGACCACCCGGACCCGGGGCGCCCCAGCGGCGTCCCGGGTCCACCCGTCCCCCCCGTCCTTGCCGCGGTGACTGTCCCTGACCCGCCGGCCGGCACCGTCCACGAGTGAGCCGGCCCGCCCCCGGGCCAGGCCGAGGAACCAGTGAAGGAGAGCACGGATGCTGCGACAGGACAGAGAGGGCGCGTGGGTGATCGTCGGCGACTTCGGGAACCACTCGACCATCACCGGTGAGGTCCGCCACTCCACGGTGATGGCCGGGATGATCAGTGTGGAGACCGAGCACGGCACCCTCATGGTCGACGCCGACCTCGTGCTCGGCGCCCAGCTGATCGAGACGTTCAACCTCGGCGGGGGCAACGACCCCCGGTACACCCACAACGCGGTCACCGGCCGGTGACCGTCCCCCGCCGCCCCTGCCGGGCGGATGACCTCCCCGGCAGGGGCGGCACCGTGCCAGGCATGGACTAGCCCACCTACACCCTCAGTGACGACGGTCGCACCCTCACGGTCCACTACCCCGGCCCGGCCCGCGGGCAGACCAGGCAGGTGACCTACCAGCGGCAGGCGGGCGTGGGCCCGTTCACCGACGACGACGTCGCCCGCGCGTTGACCATGCCCCTCCCGGTCCTGGCCCCGGGCCAGGTGAACCGTGCCCGCCGGTTCCGGCTCGGCGGCTGGGCGGTGTACGTGAAGGTGAACACCGGCCCGCCCACCTGGTGGCTGCCCCGCGTCCACGCCGGGGACGGTGCGGTCATGCTCGGGTGGCTGCGCGGCCTGGTTGCCGTGGCGGTGCGCCGCGCCTGACCCCTCTCGGGCCTTGCCCCGCCGCCGCCGGCCCGGACGGCTGCCCCGACCGGTTGTCCCGGGACGGTGCGCGGGCATGCGCACCCCACGCCTGCTCACCGCCCTCCTGGCCGCCGCTGCCGTGGCGGCCCCACTCACCCAGGCCGCCGCCGCACCCCCCGCCGTCGCTGCGGCGTCCCTGCCGGCGACCCAACCGGGCGCCGAGGTGGTCAACCGCCCCACCGACGGGGTGTTCAAGGTGACCGGCGGTGGGTTCGGACACGGGATCGGGATGTCGCAGTACGGGGCCCACGGTGCCGGGTCCAAGGGCCTGTCCCACCGTCAGATCCTGGCGTTCTACTACCCCGGCACCAGCGTGGAGACCCGCTCGGCCGGGACCATCGCGGTCGGGATCACCACCGACAACGACGGTGTCACCCGGGTGATGCACCGGCCCGGCCTGGCGGTGACGAACGGCCCCGGCGGTACGGCACGACCGCTGCCCGCCGGGTTCACCCAGTGGCGGGTCAGCACCGCCACCGCCAACGCGAACGGGTGCACCCTGCAGGGGCGTGACAGCTCCGGTACGTGGAAGACGGCCTGGCCCTCGGGGGTGACCCAGGCCTGCCCGGTCACCTTCTCCAACGCCACCGACGGCTCGGTGGACCTGGTCCTGCCGTCGGGGACCGTCCAGGTGTACCGGGGGAAGATCACCGCCACCTACCGGGGCAGCACGAGCCTGCTGACGGTCAACCACGTCCCGGTCCAGTCCTACCTGCGCTCGGTCGTGCCGGCGGAGATGCCGACCTCCTTCCACGCCGAGGCGCTCAAGGCACAGGCGGTCGCGGCCCGCACGTACGCGCTGCGCCGCTCCGGCGGGACCACGTACTACGACACCTGCGACACCACCGCCTGCCAGGTGTACCGGGGACGGGGGACCCGCACCGCCACCGGGTTGAGCTCCTTGGAGTACCCGGCGACCGACGCCGCCGTCGCGGCGACCGACGGGCAGGTGCTCACCTACCGGTCCGGTTCTGCCTCGCAGCTGGCGTTGACGATGTTCTCCTCCGCCAACGGCGGGTACACCGCCCCCGGCGGGCAGCAGTACCTGGTCGGCAAGGCCGACCCGTACGACGCGGCTTCCCCCCGTTCGTCGTGGACCGGCCGGCTTCCCGCCTCGGCGTTGCAGTCCGCGTTCGGGATCGACCGGGTCGAGCGGGTGCAGATCCTGGCCCGTGACGGGGCCGGGAAATGGGGTGGGCGGATCACCAAGGCCAGGGTGGAAGGGTTCACCCAGGCCGGGGCCTACCGGTACGTGGACACCACCGGAGAGGGGCTGCGAGCCGCCTACCCGTGGCCGGCCAACGGGCAGGGGATCTCCTCCAGCTATTTCACCCTGGCCGGTGCCGCCCCCGCCACGCCGGCGAAGATGGCGACCCGCATCGCCGGGTCGGACCGGTACGCCACCGCCGCGCTGGTCGCGCAGGGGTTCACCGGCCCGGTGCCGGTCGTCTACGTCGTCTCCGGGCAGGACTACCCCGACGCGTTGGCCGCCGCGGCCGCGGCCGGGCACCAGGACGCCCCGGTCCTGCTGACCCGGTCCTCGAGCCTGCCGGCGGCGACCGCGCAGGCGCTGACCCGGTTGGCGCCCAAGCGGATCGTCGTGGTCGGTGGGCCGGCCGCGGTGTCCGCGGCGGTGCTCGCCGAGCTGGCCGGGTACACGACCGGCCCGGTGGAGCGGGTCTCCGGTGCCAACCGGTACGCCACCGCTGCGGCGGTGGCGGCGGCCTACCCCGCCGGGCTGCCCCGGGTGTACCTGGCCAGCGGGGAAGGGTTTGCCGACTCCCTGAGCGGGGCGGCACTGGCCGGTCACGAGGGTGCCCCGTTGCTGCTGACCCGGTCCGGACGGTTGGACACCGCGGCCCGGCGGGTGCTGGAGGAGCTGGCCCCCGGCGAGGTGGTCCTGCTCGGTGGGCCCGTCGCCCTGTCGCCGGAGGTGGAGGCGCAGGTGGGCGCCCTGGCGTCGGTGACGACGGTGCGCCGGGTTGCCGGGCCGGACCGTTACGCCACCGCCGCGGCGGTCGCCGGCCTGTTCCCTGCCGGGGCGCGGGCGGTGTACCTGGCCTCGGGGCAGGACTACCCGGACGCGCTGGTCGGGGCGGCCGTGGCCGGCTCCCGTGGGGTGCCGGTGCTGCTGACGTCGAACGCCACGCTGAGAACGGCCGCCGCCGGTGCGCTGGACCGGGTGTCCCCGAAGGAGATCCTCGCCCTGGGTGGGGTGCTCACGGACGAGGTCCGCGCCCAGGCGGGCGCCTACCTGCCCTGACCTGACCCGCCCCGTCCCGGCCCCCGGGGCCCCACCAGCGGGGTGGTGGGTCAGGTGGGCTGGTGGGCGGCGCGGTAGGCGGCCTGCTCCGCCTCGGCCTTGGCCAGGGCCTGCTGCAGGGTCATCGCCTTGCGCTCCCCGTAGGAGAACCCGCCGAAGTAACCGGCCTTGATCGGGCCGCCGCCGGGACCGCCGGTGTAGGCGTGGATGATCTCCTCCCGCCGGACGGGGCACTCGTACTTGGCGATGCGCAGCGCCTCGGCGGGCATGGTCCGGCCGGCGTCGACGAAGAACAGGCTGAGGGCCTCGCGGTGGCCGAGGGTGTCGGCCAGCTGGGCGCACAGGCAGTCATCGAGCCACTGCAGGTCCTTGTTCCGCAGCGGCGTGGGGCCGGTGGTCGGCTCGGTCACGGTAGGCACGAAGGCCCCCTTTCTCGTTCAGGGTGCCGAACGGTGCCGCCTCACCCGGCCGCGGCAGTCGCCCCCGTCGCTGGGTGCGGGTCCGCGGGCAGGGTGCAGGCCCGCACCCGGGGTGGGTGCGGGCCTGCGGCGTTCGTTCAGACGGGGTCGGCGCCGAACAGGTCCTGCTCGGTGATGGATTCCAGCCGGGTCAGGTACTCGGCTGCGAGGTGATCCCGTTCGTGGGCGACGACCTCCAAGGGGCAGTCTCGGGCCGGTACCCCGGCCGCGCAACCGGCCCTCAAGGCCGGACAGCAGATTGACATATTTGGTCCGCCGAAGGACTATATATGTCATGGTGATGGTGGATTCGGAGCAAGCTGCGCGGATGCTGGGGGTGACCCGGCGTCAGGTGGCGCGCCTGGTGGAGGCCGCCGAGCTCGACGGTCAGCACCTGGGCCGAGCCCTGCTCATCGACGCCGCGTCGGTGAACCGTCTGGCCGTGTCGACCTCGAGGCGAGGTCGCCCGTGGGAGCAGGCGACCGCGTGGGCGGCGCTGGCCATGCTGTCCGGGCTGCGCGACGCCGGCTGGGTCGATGGGCACACCCGTTCCCGGCTGCGGGCACGGTTGCGCTCGATGGCCGCCGAGGACCTGGTCGTCCGGGCCCGGCGGCGCGCACACGTCACGCATTGGCGCGCTAGCCAGGACGCCCTGAACGAGATGGGTGACTACTTGGTGCTCACCGGGCGCTCGGCCCTGTCCAGTCCGGAGGTGGCGTCCCGGTTCGACCTGGCCGGGGGGTCCGCGGAAGGGACCCTGGAGGGGTACCTCCTGGAGTCGGATGTCCAGGCGCTGGTGGACTCGTTCGCGCTGTCGCCCGACCCGGCCGGTCAGGTCACGTTGCGGGCGGTCTCCCACGACCGGTGGCTGCCGGACGGCACTGCACCGATGGCCGCGGTCGCCCTGGACCTGATGGAAGCACCGAGTACCCGGTACCGGTCAGCCGGCGCCCGTGTCCTGAACGAGATGCTCGCTGGTGCCTGAGGCGGACGAGCCTGCGTTCACGGTCGCGGCGCCACCAGGTGGGTGGGCGCCACCGTGGCCGCAGGCGGTCGAGCTCGCCGACACCCTGCCGGTCGGCAGCTGGATGCTGGTCGGTGGGCTGATGGTGCAGCTGTACGCGTGGCACGCCGGTCTGGTCGTGGACCGGCCCACCCGCGACGTCGACATGGTGCTTGCCGGGCTGGCCGCTGACGTGCACGCTGGCCGGCGGGTGCAGGGTCGGCTGCGGACGTTGGGGTATGAGCTCCTCGAGCCGGGCTTCGCCGACTCCCCCGCGCACCGGTTCGTACGCGGGGAGGACCAGGTGGACGTCATGGTGGCTGACCACCTGGGACCGGGGAAGGTGCCGGAGGTCGGTGGGCGAGGGCTGCTGGAGGTGCCCGGCGGCCACCAGGCGGTAGAGCGGAAGATCCGCTGTGCGGTGCAGGTGGACGGTCGGGCCCCGGTGCAGCTGACGCTGCCCGACCCGCTGGGCGCCTTGGTGCTCAAGGCGGCCGCGTGGACCGCGGACTCACGTGACCGGGACCGGCACCTGGATGACACGGTCGTGTTGGCGGCCGTGATGCCCGACCCGTTGCGGCAGCGGGTCCGGTTGAAAGGCAGCGACCGCAGGCGGCTGTTGAGCATCTGGAAGGCCTTGGAGGAACGCACTCACCGGTCCTGGGAGGTGCTCGAGCCGGAGGCGCGGGACCGCGCCCATGACACCCTCCGGGTGCTGACGGCCAACCCTCAGGGTCCCCCGGCGCTTCCCAAGCGGCGCCGCAGCTGACGCAGCCGGACCCGGGTTAGCGGGTCCCTGCGCTGCGGCCCACCAGTCGAGCGAACCGCGTGAACAGGGCCGTCACCAGCGGTTCGACCTCGGACAGGGCGGCCCTCTCCCCCGCTGGCGGGGTGGGTGCGTCTGCTCCGTACCCGGGGATCATGGACTGCCGGGCGGCGATGAACCCGGGGCCGGCCTCGGGGTGGAACTGCACGCCCCAGGCACGCGGGCCGACCCGGAACGCCTGGTTGGGGTAGGCCTTCCCCGTCGCCAGGACCCTCGCCTCCGGTGGGAGGGTGAAGTGGTCGACGTGGGACTGCATGACCATCCACTCCTGCGGTAGCCCGGTCAGGAGCGGGTCGCTGCCGGCTGCGCTGGTGAGCCTGACCGGGTGCCACCCGACCTCCGGGGTCTGACCGCGGTACCCGCGCCCGCCGGCGGCCTGGGCCAGCAGCTGGGCGCCCAGGCAGATCCCCAGGTACGGCACCTCGGCGCGGACCGCGTCGGCGGCCAGTGCGATCTCGGCGCTGCGGGTGGGGAACCCGGTGTCGGTGTAGGCGGTCTGGGGGCCGCCAAGGACCAGGAGCCCGTCGTGGCCGGACAGGTCGGCCGGCAGGTCCTCGCCGCGGTAGACGGCGCGCACGTCCAGGGTCAGCCCGGCGGCCTGCAGGTGGGGGCGGGCGCGGCCCAGACCGGCGATGTCGTGGTGCTGGATGACGAGCAGTCGAGTGGTGGTCACGGGGCCGGCACTGTCCGGGGCCGGACCGCTGGCGCAGACACCCCACACCCCGGGGACGCGTCGGGGGCTGACTGCGGGTGGCGGGGCGTTCCGGACGGTGCGGCGGGTTGCCCCCTTCTCCCAGGCGCCGAAGAGGAACCCGTATGCCCACCCGCCACTCCCCCACCGGCTTGCCCGCCACCACCCCGACCCGCCGGTCCCGCACCTTGTGGGTGGTCCTGACCGCGGTCCTGACCGCGGCGCTGCTGCTGGTCACCTACACCGTCAGCGCGGCGCGGCTGAGCGACCCGCTCGCGCCGGCACCGGAGCCGGTCCCGATGGTGCCGGCCGCGCCGGTGCCCGGCGGTCACCCCGGTGGTGCGGCGATCAAGGGTGTCTCGTGGGGGTGGCCGACCCTGACCCCGGAGGCTGCGTTCACCCAGGAGGGCGACATCTTCCCCTCCACCGTGGCCGAGGCTGACGCGGACGAGCCGGCCTACTACCGCGCCAACGCCTGCCACGTGACGCCGAAGCTGACCGAGCCGGGCCCGGACTGCGTGTTCGGTGACCGGAACGGCAAGACGAACGTGTGGGTGCTCGGTGACTCCAAGGTGGGCCAGTGGTTCCCCGCGCTGGATGTCATTGCCAAGCGGGAGGGGTGGCGGTTGACGGTCCGCACCAAGAGCGCCTGCCCGTACGCCCCGTCGGTCACCTTCAAGGACCAGCAGGACTGCGTGAAGTACAACGCCAAGATCGAGGCGCTGATCCGCAAGGCCAAGCCGGACATGGTCATCACCGCCTCCGGCAAGACGGTGTCGGCGATGACGAACGGGTACGTGAAGGCCTGGTCGCACCTGCGCTCGGTCGGGGTGAAGAAGATCGTCGCCCTCTACGACTCGCCCTCCCCCGGGCTGAAGGTCCCCAACTGCGTCCAGACCAAGGTCGCGGCCGGGCAGATCAGCGAGTGCGCGTACACCCCGACGAGCTCGGCCAACGACATCCTCAAAGCGGCTGCGGCGAAGGTCGACGGCGCCACCTACGTCGACATGGCGGACTGGGTGTGCCCGCCGTCCGCGTTGTCACCCAAGTGCGCCCCGGTGATCGGTGGGGTGATGGTGTACCGGGGCGGGTCGCACCTGACCGCCTCCTACACCGCCACCCTCACCGACGCGCTGCACACCCGCCTGTACCGGGCCGGGGTCGCGAACCGTCAGGTGCAGCCCGACCTGGTCGCCCGGGTCGGCGGGGCTGACCGGTACAGCACCGCGGCCCAGCTAGCCGACGGGCACACGGCTGGCACCCCGGTGGTGGTGACCTCCGGGCAGAACTTCCCCGACGCGCTGTCCGCGGCCGCCCAGGCCGGCGCGGCCGGGGTCCCGGTCCTGTTGACCCGTTCCACCGCCCTGCCGACCGCGACCCGGGTCGCGTTGGAGAAGCTGCGCCCGTCCTCGGTCACGATCGTCGGCGGGCCTGCCGCGGTCGGGCGGGAAGTGGAGGACCAGCTGGCCCGGCTGACCGCCGGGCCGGTGACCCGGGTGTCGGGGAAGGACCGGTACGCCACCTCCGCCGAGTTGGCCGCGACCCGGCCGGGCCCGGTGCCGGTGGTGTACGTGGCGACCGGGGTGGCCTTCCCGGACGCGCTCGCAGCCGCCGCGCGGGCCGGCCACGCCGGGGTGCCGGTGCTGCTGGTCCGAAAGAACGCCGTGCCCGCCCAGACTCTGGCGGTGCTGCAGCAGCTGCGCCCGGAAGAGGTTGTGATCGCTGGTGGGGAGACGGTCGTGGACGCGACGGTCGCTGCCCGGCTGGCGCAGGTCGCGGGCAGTGGGAGCGTCACCCGGGTGTCAGGCAAGGACCGGTACGCCACCGCGGCGGAGCTGGCCCGCACCTACCCCGAGCAGGTCGACACCGTGTACGTGGCGACCGCGGCGGACTACCCGGACGCGCTCGCGGCTGCGGCCCGGGCCGGCAGTGAGAACGGCCCGGTGCTGCTGGTCGCCAAGGACGGGATCCCTGCCCCGACCCGGTCGGTGCTGGCCGAGCTGGCCCCGTCACGGATCGTGCTGGTGGGGTCCTCCGGTGTGGTGTCGAACCAGGTCCGGTGGGCCCTGGAACGGTTCCTGACCTGACCGGCGCCCGTGAGGAGCAGCAGGCCGACGTCGACCTCCTACCCGGCCAGCAGGCCGGGCGGTCATGGCAGACCCAGCCCTCCGGGGGTCGCCGGGATGGACGGTACGCGGCCGCGGGTCTGGCCTGGGGAGAGCTGACCGGTTCGCGTCCGTGCTGGGTCTGGAGGTCCGCGCGGTGAATGCCGGGCCGCGGATGGCCGGCACCGCTCCTGGTGTCCGACCCGTGAGGAGAGCAGCGATGAGCACAGCACCGCAACCCCAGGTGACGGCCACGAGCGTGATCACCGATGTGGTCGTGCTGCCACCGGGGGTCGCCGTGACCGATGTCGCCAAGGCTGACCTGGTGGCTCAGGTTTCCTGGCATGAGCTGCGTGAGGGCGAGCACTGGTACACCGCCCGTCGCGGCGGGCGGCTGCTGACCCGCACCGGCGCCCTCGAACCGGATACCCGGGTGTCCCCACGCCACCTGTTCACCTACCCCGCGGCGCTGTCCGCGGCCGAGCGGCTGGTGTCAGTCCCCGTCGACGCCTGAGCACGGCCGCTGACGGGGCCCTCGGGTCACCTGTCCCTCGGCGGGGGTCGCACCGCGGGTGTCCCCAGTTTGAGGATCGGGGGTTGGAGTCCTGCGCCGGGCAGCATCACGGTCAGGACCGGCCCGGCGTCGTCACCGGCGCCGGTGGCGGCAGCGAAGCTCGACCGGGGCCGGGGTGAGGCTCCCCTGTGCGGGGCACTCGGTGCACATGGGGTTCGGAAGAAGTCCTCGATGCTGCTCATGGTCTCGCGGGTGCCGGGGCGGACGGCCACGGCAGTGAGCACCGGTTACGCGGCTGCCGGGGTGGTCTCCTGGGTGAGCGCGGCGCGCAGCGTCCGGTAGGTGCGGCGCAGCTGGCGACGGTAGGCGTTCCAGGAGACCCCGCGCTTGCGCGCGTGCCGGTAGGAGTGGTGGAGCACGTCGGAGCGGAAGATGGACGGGTAGGCCGACCCGTGCAGGCCGAGGAGCCGTTCGAACTCGGCCCGGGTGGTGGTGTGCTGGGCGGCGAAGTAGGTGACCGCGAGGATGGAGTTGCTGTAGGTGCCCCTCTTGGTGTTCCCGAGGACCTCCTGGGCCTCGGGGTCCAGGTCCCGGTAGCGGCCGAGGATCTCCTTGGCGGCGGCGGCGAGATCGTCCTTGCCTCCTCCGAGGCGGATCTGCAGGTACTCGCGGGCGAGGTCCTCCCGCCGGCTCACCCACTCCGGGTCGGGGTCGGGGATGGGGTAGAGGTGGATCCGGCCTTCGCTGGCGATCCGGTGGATGACACGGGCGTCGACCGAGTCGGACTTCTCCCACCCGAGCTCGGCGCGGGTCTTTGCGGTGACCGCGGACCGGAAGACGTAGATCTCGTGACCCGCCTCACGGATGGCCGTGATGGCCTGGGCGCGTCGGGTGGGGTTCCACGACTCGAACGTGGACTCGGCCACGACGCGGTGGGGGCGGTCCAGGAGCGGCAGCAGGTCTTCGACACCGGTGAGCTTGGTGACGTTGCGCCCGTCGAAGGTGACGTGGACGGCGTGTGCGGACCAGTCGAGTGCGACCAGGGGGCGGGTGTCGCCGGCGTGGTGGGCAGCGGTGCGTGGCGTGTTCATGCCGGCGCACCGTCCGGTCCACCGCTGGGTCCGCAATCCCCGCATCTTCCCCGCCCCCCCGGCGCACGGGGGTTCCGGCGCGGCCGCACGACCTGGGAGCAGGCAGGGTGGACGGGGTTTATCGTGCCCGGGGTTGACCGGGGAATAATGTGCCCGCTGCTTCGTCGAGCGGCCCTGCCCGCACCGAGGTCGTGCGACAGGGGGCCACGGTCCGGTGCTGGCTCGGCGCGACAATCCCCCCATTCCCGGCGGTGATGGGCCGCCCCCGGGTAGGCCCTCAGGCTGCGCACCGCGGGCGTGGGGGTGGTCCGATGGTGGCAGCGAGCACCGTGAGCGCCAGCTCCGAGGGGAGGCCGGGCCACTCATCGGCGGTGAGGTGCCGGGCCAGGTCGCGGCTGGCGGTGTCAGGGAGGCCGGTGACGACCAGGCGGACCAGTCGCTGCTTGGTTGGGGTGGCGCCGGCGCTGGACCGGGTTGATGGCGGGGTGGGCGCACGTGGCCGCGGTGTTCACGGCGGCGCACAGGGCATCGACGAGCTGGACGGTGGGGGGCCTGGGTGTAGGCGTGGGTCAGGGCGGCGCGTCGTTGCCGCGGTACCGTGTGAGCGCGTCTCCTGCGAGAACCTCCCGCTGGTCGCCCAGGAAGGGACCCTGCCCGGACAGGCCGATGCCGACCCCGAGCTGGTGTCCGGACCGGGTGGGGAGGGAGCCGGTGTACCGGTGCTGGCCGGTGAAGCGGTGGTGCAGGTGCACCGTCCTGCCCTGCACGGGCAAGGTCACCCCGGCCGGCAGGAGGCGCTCCAGGTGGTCGGCCAGGTCCCGCCATCCCGGGTGGGTGCCCGGCGGGTCGAGCACCCGGTTCACCGCCAACGTGGTGACCCGCGCCGCCGGCAGTGTCAGGTCGGTCAGCCAGCCGGGGCGGCCCGGCCCGGCCGGGGTCGCGGGTTCCTGCTCGACCGTGTCCGGCCTCTCCCCCATCGCGGTCACCACCCGGAGTCAGGTGTGGACGGCGGCCGCGGCCGCGACGAGGTCGGACGGGGTGCCGGCCCACCCCTGGTCCAGCAGCGCCAGCGCGGTGTCCCGGTGGGCGGTGTCGGCCAGGGCTGTGCCCGCGAGGGCGCACAGCGCCTTGTGGGCGGCCTGGTCGCTGCCGGTCTCCACGGTGTAGACGGCAGCGAGCAAGGCGGCGAGGAGGACCAGGCCGGGGTCGGCGGTGAACGCGTCGGTGACGGCGGTGGTGAACATGGCGGAAAGCGGGGTGCGGGGGCCGCGGAAACGGACAGCGCTCGCGCCGTCCTTGTTCACCTGCACGTAGCACAGGGGGCGCCGCACGGTTCCGATGTAGTTGACCCGGGGTGAGCCGAGGGTGCGGGTCAGCCGCAGCCTGCCCTCGGGCAGGTCCAGGGGCACCGACCTGGGCGTGGCGGCGAGCAGCTGGGTGGCCAGGGCGCGGCGTCCGGGCTTGTCGCCTGGGAGGGTCAGGTCGACCCGGGCCAGCTCCCGGGCCAGGGCCGCGTGGGTGACGCTGGCTCGCGGGCCGCGGGCCTGGGGGTGGTGTGCTGCCATGCTGGGGACAGTGCCGGCGCGTGGTCACCTGGCAGTCCCCGGGCATCCGGGGTGGCCGTTAGCTGTGCCCGCGCGGCCACCTGGGAGGGTGGCCCGACCTTGAGGGAGGTCCGATGCGAGGGAGCATCCGGGGAACGTTGCCGCGTGCCGTGACGTCGGCGCTGGCTGTGGGGTTGGTGCTGTGCGGGTGCGCCGCGGCGGGCGGTGAGGCCCCCGAGCCCAGCGACACTGGCACCGGCCAGGCTGCCGCGTCAAGTCCGAGCCAGACCCCCGGGGCCTCGAGCGGGTTGGTGCCGGCACCACAGCTGGACCGGTCCGACCCGTGGGCCGAGGAACCGCAGCTGGCATGGCGGTGGGAGACGGAGAACAACATCAGTAGCAGCACGTACCGGGCCGGGGCCGATGTGCTCCTGACCCCGTTCTACGGCGAGGATGGTGTCCCGACACGGCTGCACCTGCTGTCCGGGGCTGACGGGGAGCACCGGTGGGACGTCAGCCTGGCGGGGGTGGACGGGGTGCCCGCGGACTTCTCCGTCGAGGCGGTCGCCGCCGGCGGGGAGGCCTTGACCGTGCTCCTGTCGACCGACGACGGCCCCTCGGGGCTGCCGCAGACGGCGGCGCTGGTGCGGCTGGCGGCCGAGGACGGCAGCGTCCTGGAGGCCCGGGCCTTGGGTGAGCGGGACGACGCGCTTGCGGTGGGACAGACGCTGGTGCTCTCCGACGGGGTGCGCCGGCAGCTGCAGGTCCTGGACCCGGCCACCTGGCAGGTGCGGCACACGGTGGCGCTGTCTCCGGTCGGGGACCGGGTGAGCCTGGAGCCCGCTGGGCCCGGCCACGCAGCCGTCCTCTATGAGGGTGCCGGGTGGGCGGTGGTCGACCTGGGCACCGGGCAGGTGGTCGCCCAAGGGGAGGACACCACCGGTCAGCTGGTGGAGGTCGCGACCGGAGGTGAGGTGGTGGTGACCGCGGTGACCTACCGGACCGGGCAGTTGACCTCCCCCGCCACTACCGGGTGCGACCTGGCCGGCTGGTCCCCCAGCGGGGAGCAGCTGTGGTCCCGGACGCTGGGGCCGGACTGGTTCTGCACCGCCAAGACCGGGACGCCGTTCACGATCCGGCACGTGGAGGGGCTGACCCGGACCGACCTGATGGCGCTCGACCCGGGCACCGGGCAGGAGGCGTGGGCCGCGCCGTACCCGGCGCAGTTCAACTGGCTCGCTGACCCGTGGAACACCTTCGGGGACGTGACTGGGCCTTTCGAGGCGGTCCTGGTCGACCACTACGACCGTCGCGATCAGGAGCCGGGGGACTTGTTGGTGCTGGATGCGGCCACCGGGGCGTTCCGGCACTTCGAGCTCGGCCTGGCCTCGGGCGCCACCGGCTTCGTGCGCACCGCGGGCGGCTTCTTCCCCCACCGTTCGGGCCAGGTGTCCTACCACTCCGCTGCCGAGCCGGGGCCGGCGTGGGAGCTGGACGGGCTGGGTTTCCCGGTCATCGAGTACGTGGGCGCGGACCTGCTGGTGGTCCGGGACGGGGGCGCCTACCTGGGTTACGTCCCCGCCGGCTGAGGCGCCCAGACCGGCGTCGGCGTGGCAGCCGGTGACGGCGTTGCACCCCCACCCAGGCCCCGGGGTGCTGCCATGCTGTGCCCCGACGCCGCCACCGTCTTGAGGGAGGACCGGAGGATGGCACGACCCAGGAAGTTCAGCGCGCTGGTGCTGGGCTGATGCTGTTGGCCGGCTGCGGCAGCCAGGCCCAGGACGGCAGCCCACCACCAGCCGCGCATGGGCGACCCTGGCCCACCGCAGCGGCGACTTCGAGTTCCGGATCCGGGTCGGCCCGGAGCCGCTAGGTGACCGACCGCCCGGCGGTGGACTACGCCGCGAACGAGGTCTCCCGCGCCGCGGTGGTCCCGTTCGAGCTCGAACTGCTCACCGACCACCCCTCCGAGGTGGGCGCGGGCGACTGGGACGACGTGCAGCTGCAGGAGGGCGTGTTCACCAGCGGCGGCTCCTGCGATGACGGCGGATCAGCGCGGGTAAGGCCACTACTCCTGAGCGCCTCGAGCGCAAGCGAGACAGGTTGTGCTGTGCGGGAACTCCTCCATCCGCTCCCAGGTGATCGGGTCCCCACACGACGAGCAGAGTCCGTAGTCCCCGTCCGCCAGTGCCTGCTCTGCCGCTCGCAAGGTGGCTATGCGGAGCTGGGTCGCTTCCCTCTGCGCCACAACAGATGCGGTGGTGGTGTCCCCACGGAGGCGCTTGCGGGCCTCCTCGGCCTCCTGTAGCAGCCTGGTCAGGCGAACCTCAGCAGCGTCCAGCCACGCACGCGCCGTTCGTACATCCGGCAGGTTCCCAGGATGGCCCTCTACGAGCGCAGCAGCGTTGCTGTCGCGCGCTGACCGCAGCTGCAGGGCCTCGGCGGCCCCAGGCTGCGGACACCAGGCAGGACGGAACTGCTCCAGGTAGGCGGTCATCGCCTCAGAGAGCAGTTGTCGGCGTGCAGCCAGGAAGTCGGTGTACCGCTCCGCCCTCCGCAGCCGCAGGTCGGTAGGGATGAGATGGGCTGCCAGTTGCTCATCACCCACACGGGGGAAGTACTCGACGGGCGACGACTTGGAGATGTGCTTATTCGCTTGAGCGCTGATGAAGGTGATGTTCGCCAGGTCGTCCTGCAGTCGTGCCGGGGACACCCTGCCCTTCAAGGTGGCCCGCGGGTGGATGTGGTGGGCTTCGGCGCGCTGGTTACCGAACAGTGTCTGACCGTTGGTGCCGAAGTGCCAGTCTCGGGCACCGCGTTGCTGGATAGCTAGCCGGAGCAAGAGGGCGTGCGCGCTGGCTCGGTTCTGGCCGTCGAGGTCGGTCACGCTCACGGCGAGTCCGGCGCCGCCGGTGCTGAGGCGGGCGTAGAGATTGCGCAGGCTCGCCAACCCGTAGTGGCCGTGCTTGTTGGCTCCCTCGCGCAGTGCTGCGACGTCGCCGGCCAGGACGCTGTCGATGCTGGAAGCGTAGTGGCGGGTGACCTGGGCCAGGAGGAACCAGTACAGGGCGGCGTCGGCGTCTGTGGGTGGCAGTCCGCCGGGGCCTCGCCGGCCGAGCCAAGTGACGATCGGCACAGCTGCGAGGAGGCTGGGGATGTCCGTGGAGCACTGGATGTCTAGGTTGCGGGTCAGGAGTCCGTGGAGATGCGCGAGGCCGCTGCGGACCCGCTCCCAGGAAGCGGCGATCTCGGTGACAGGCACCTTGTGCAGGTCGCGAGCGAGCGCGGAGGGGCTGCAGTCCGCCGCGAGCGCGCGGACGAGGAAGGCGACATCGAAGCCGGCGAAGTCACGGTGCTGCCAGCGACGTGCTTCTTCTTGTAGCTTCGCGCCGCCACCCGCCCATCTGGCGGACAGGGTTGACGTGGCCAGGTCGACACTGTTGAGCGGACGGCCTCCGGAGTTGATCCGTTGGAAGATGTCGGCGACGAGCATGAAGTCGTCGGTCTGGATGACGGTCACCGGGATGGTCTGGTTCAGCACAGCCTTGGCCGCCCAGATCCGTTCGCGCACCAGCTCACGACGGGCCTCTGTGTGCTCCGGGAGTCGTTCGGCCAGGTTGAGGCCGTCCGCGCTGTTCCAGAGTGCGTTCAGGGAGCACCACTCGGGGTCTTTGGTCGTCTTCGCGCTGGCCTTGCGCACCCACGGTCCACTGTGCTCGTCGCCGGTGAGGTGGAACCACAAGTCGAGCTGGTTGGTCTTGACCGCGCGCAGTGAAGTGAGTCGCTGCTGGCCGTCCAGAAGGTACTCGGGGTGACGGGTGCGCAGGAGCACGTCAGAGCCGGCGAAGGACCGCTCACCGGGCGCCTCTTCGACGGTGTCCGGCTTCCAGACCATGAGTCCACCGACCGGGTACCCGCGTAGCAAGGAGTCGATGAGCCGGACGACTGCAGGCTCCTTCCAGACATACCCCCGTTGCAGGTCCGGCAGGCGGAGCTCGCCGCGGTCAACGGCCTCGAGGAGTGAGTGTAAGGAACGTTGGTGGGTCTCCGGTGCGCGCATGCGCCGGACGGTGCAGGTCGAGCGGGCTCGATGCCACTAGCGCTCTCTGGGCTCTAGTCCTTCCGCACCCGCCGCTGCGCCTGGTTCCGGTTCGCACACGCCTTCGAGCAGAACCGCTGGGCCCGATGCCTCCGCGACGCCTCCTTGCCGCACTGCTCACAGGCGATTGTCGATGGAGCCGGCGGGTAGCGGTGGCTGGAACACCCTCGGCGACAGTGGCGCTGGTTCGGCCTCTTCCGCGCGGGCGTGAAGACGGTGCCACAGGAAGCACACGGTCGCGGCTGCGGGTCCGGCTTGCGTGTGGCGGCCGCGTGCTGGGCGCGCCGGCACGCCTCGGTGCAGGTGACCCGGCGGGTCGCACGCGGAACGGTGAAGTCGGCCGCGCACCAGGTGCAGGTCCGGGTCACCGACCCCAAGGTCCCGGGTCGGTGGGTGCCGGTCGGTCCGTAGTCGGCCAGGGTCGCTCCGGGCCAGTCGGCCGCGGCGACCGTCTCCGACCATCCCGGGGAGTGGCCGACCGGGAGACCCGGTGGCACGCCGCGGGCGCGCAGGGCGTCCTTGAGTGCGTTCTCGGCGTCCAGGGCGTGCTGGCCGATCTCGAAGGTGACCTGCTCGCGAACCGTGTACCCCAGCCGCCCCAGGATGGTGAGTCGGGTGTCCGGGTCGTTGGTGATGCCGTACTTCCAGACGCACCACTCCGGGTGCCACAGCAGGTACAGCACCCCGGGCTGGTCGATGTCGAACCCCGATGCCCACCGGGTCAGCTTGCCGGCCGGCCCGAGCTCCCCATGCTTGGCCAGACGGAAGCGATGCCGGGCGCACCAGCCCTTGGCGACGACCGGCTCAGGGCACCCGTCCGGGTGCTGACAGTGCTCCGGTCGCGGCTGGTACTGCGACTCGACGGGCCCGAAGCTGCCCGTGCGGGTCAGCCGGTTGTAGTGGAGAGCGCACAGTCCCCGGGACAGGTGGGGTCGCGTGCAGCCCTCCACGTCGCACCCGGCCTTCGCGACGCGTTCGATCTTGCCGACCGGGCCGGGGTCGCCGCGCTTGCGGACCCGGGCGTAGTGCATCGTGCACCAGCCGGCCGTGGCCGCCGGTCGGGGGCAGGTGTCGGGGTGCTGGCAGGGTGGTCGCTCCACCGGCCGGACCGTCCGGACCCCGAGCTGTCCGGCAAACGACCAAGGGCGTCCGCGACGGTCCTACCCCTACCTGTCACCGCTTACATCCAGGTGCGACCAGCGAAGTCGTCCGGCTCAGGTGGACGAGGCGCGGCCTGCTCGAACTCGACCACGCCCGGGAGGATGAACGTGACTTCGCTGGGGTTGGGCCGTTCCTGTACTTGGACGACCGTGAAGTCCCCGCCTCCGATGACGCACAGCCGTTCGCCGAAAGCGGGTGGGTCGCCCTCACCGGACTCCGTCGAGATGGCAGCCGTTGTGCGAAAGTCACCGAACCATGGCGCGTGCCCGAAACCGAGGTTCGTTAGGAGCTGGATCTTGGGCGCGACGTGTTCGAGGGGCTGCCCCACCCAGTGGGTAATGTCGACGCTGCCGGCGGGGGGCTCGCCTGACAACGTCAGGGTGAACGCGAAGGGTGGTGCGGCGACTTCGGTGGCCACTGTCGTGACGAAGCGTCCGTCCACGATGTGCGCGCTGCCCTGCGGTTTGCCCATCCGTACCGAGGGGCCGGCGTAGAGTTGGAGCGACAACCGCGGTAGGGCTGTCACATCGCTCGACCCAGGCGTCCTGATCGCGCGACGGCATACCGCCAGTAGGTCTGCGGAGAGCGCGCCGTCGCATGCAGTCAGGCACATCGCGAGGTCTTGCCGGGCGAACGCGCCGGGGCGACGGTTGAGCCACCGCGCTGAAAGCCAGGAGCCCGCCTGGGTGGTGTCGATGGCGCTCAGGAGCGCCGCGCCCGACAGGCTGGTGAACTGGGACAGCACTGGTTGGGCCCACTCGATGTACTCCGGGACCAGCTCCCGGCCGGCCCAGTTGTTGCACGTCCCACAGAGCAGGTAGGCGCCGCTGCCGCGCTGACGCACTCTTCCAGTCTCCGTAGCGGTTCTCTGGCTCCGCGTCGAGCCAGTCGGCCAGGGTGCGCACGACCGCTCGGCCGTTGTTCCCGGCCGCGCGCGGAGGGATGTGCTCGAAGGTCAGCGGCTGTTCTTCCCGACACAGGGCGCATGGCCCTATGGGACGGCGACGACGAGGCATGGAACGAACGGTGCCGAGTCTGTGCTTGAACGCAAGGCTCGCCTTACCGGCTCCGGGGCGAGCCCTCTCGATGCGTCCCGCCAGACGGGCGGCGAGCACTAGCTCGGCGACCACGTCCACGACTGTGGGCACACTTCCGGGGCGCTCCGGAAGACCTCGCGCAGTTTGTCGCGTCACCCACGCCGCGCACCGCGTCCTGTCGGCTGTGGCGCCGAGACCCCGGTCAACAATATGCGAGTTGGCCTGTCCTCGGAGACACCCTGTGGACACCCTGAGGCTCAGCCGGACGGTCCTGCCGGGTGAGCACCCGTCATCTTCGCGTCGCCGACCCGAACGACCTCGACCCCGCCGCCCTCGCACGGCGGGTCGCCGAGCTCGAGGCCGAGCTCCGCGCCCGGCCTAGGTTCGGGCTCGTGTTCGAGGAGCAGCCCGAGGACGTCGTCACCCAGTGCACCGACAAGCTGCCGGTCCTGACCCAGCTGCCCTCCCGCCGGGTCGTCTCCCCCGCCGGGCCCGGCGCCGGGCCCGCGCACCTGCTCATCGAGGGCGACAACTACCACGCCCTCACCGCCCTGCAGTACACCCACGCCGGCGCCGTCGACGTGATCTACATCGACCCCCCGTACAACACCGGCAACAAGGACTTCCGGTACAACGACCGGCTCATCGACAAGGACGACGCCTGGCGCCACTCCGCCTGGCTGTCCTTCATGAACCGCCGCCTCCGCCTCGCCCGCACGCTCCTCAAGGACACCGGCGTCATCCTCATCAGCATCGACGACAACGAACAGGCCCACCTGCGCCTGCTCTGCGACCAGGTGTTCGGCGAGCGAAACTTTGTCGGAGTGCTGATCTGGCAGAAGAAGTACGGCGGCGGGAACGACTCTAGCCAGCTTGTTACCGAACACGAGTACGTTCTGGCCTACAGCAGGCACCGATCACATGTGGCGCCCTTCCTGGTACCCCACGGCGAGAAGTACCTAACCCGGTACCGTCACGCTGACGAACGTGGCAGATACTTCTGGGACACGCTCGCTCGCCCTGGCTTGAGAGGCGCGATCACCGTGACCGTGTCCGACGAGTTTGGGTCAGTGACGGTCAAGTGCGGGATCTCACAGGCGAAGGCGGACACCCTCCTTGCACTCGGGGATATACGAATCGTGCGGCGCTCCGGCGGCGAACCATCAGTGCAGTTCAAGCAACGCCTGGCTACTGGGAAGAGAATGCGCTCCATTGTGCAGAAGGCCACTTCGGAGGTGGGCGGTACTTCCGAGGGTAAGGAGGACTTGGAAGCGGTCCTCTCGACCTCGTTCTCGTACCCCAAGCCCGTTGCGTTACTGAAGCACTTGCTCGCTCCCTTCGGTGCCGCCGCGGTCGTCCTCGACTTCTTCGCAGGATCGGGCACGACCGGCCACGCGGTGGCGCACCTGAATGCCGCGGACGGAGGGTCCCGGCAAGCCATCCTCGTCACCAACAACGAGAACGACATCTGCACCGACGTCACCCTCCCCCGCATGCGCGCCGTTCTCACCGGTCAGTGGGCAGACGGCAAGGACCACGACCCCCTACCCGGCGAGCTGCGCTACTACCGCACCAGCTTCGTACAGGGTTCGCGCCACCCTGACACCTTCCGTGCCCGTTTGGCCGCCGGCGCCACCGACCTCATCGCCGTCCGGGAGAACACCCACGACCGGACCGACGTCTCCCCCGGGCGCGCCGCGGTCCTCACCGGGCCCGGCAAGGTGGTCGCCGTCTGGGCTGCACCGGACACCACGGGGCTCGAGGACCTCCACACCGCGGCCGTAGCGGCCGCCGATGAGGGCGTCGAGCGGGTGCTGTATGCGTACACCCCCGACGCCGGGGACCCCGACCTGACTGGCACCGGCCCCTGGGACGGGTGGCGCATCGAGCCGATCCCCGCTCACATCCTCGCCGCCCTCCGTGCACGCTGACCCGCGCCGCTGGCGGTTCGGATCGGACTCTGGATCCTCACGCGTTCCCCCGGACGGTGCCAGCCATGTCGACTCTACGTGAGTACCAGCGCACCGCCGTCGCCCAGCTGGCCGAGGCCCTTACCCACCTCGTTCCTCGGCTTGAGCTGGACCAGTTCATCTGCTTCCAGGCCCCGACCGGTTCCGGCAAGACCGTCATGCTCGCGCAGGCGCTCGCTGATTCGACCGAGCAGCTGACCGAGGCCCCATTCGTGACGTTGTGGCTCAGCCCCGGCGATGGCGGGCTCCACGCGCAGTCGGCCCGGCGCCTCCGGCAGGAGCTGCGCTCCACGCCCTTGACTGTCGAGCTACTCGACGAGCCGTTCCTTCGCAGCAACCCCGCGGCCGCGCCCGGCACCGTGCTGGTTGTGAACTGGGAGTCCGTCGTCACGCGCGACAAGAAGACCGGCCTCTACAAGAACCGCCTCACCCGCGATGGGGAGTCCAGCAACCTGTTCGACCTTCTTACCAACACCGCGGACGAGGGGACGCGGCTCGTCATCGTCGTCGACGAGTCCCACGAAGGCGCCGGCGCGGACGGCACCGAGGCTCTCCTGACCGCGGTCGACGCCGTCGCCCCCGCCGTCCGCATCGAAGCGTCCGCGACACCATCCCGACAGACCACCTCTCAGGGTCGTTCCAAGCGTCGTCATTGGGACATCGTGGTGGAGTACGAGGAGGTCATCGCGGCCGGCATGATCGCCAAGAACATCCACCTCAATCTCGACCTTGACCGCCAGCTGGACAGCATGGACAGCGAGGCGGTCGACGGCGCCACCGGCGAGACGCTCATCGTGGACGCCGCCGTCGCCCAGCGCGACGCGCTTGCCGCCCTGTACACCGCGGCGGGGTCCCCTGTCCGACCCCTCATCCTCGTCCAGCTCCCAGACGCCAAGGCTGGAGACGCCAAGCGCCAGTCCGCGGAGGACCTCCTAGGCAAGCACGGCATCACCCGCGGCAACGGCAAGCTGGCCATCTGGCTGGACAAAGAGAAGAGTCCCGACCTCGACGGCATCGCCGACTTCAACAGCCCCATCGAAGCGCTCTTGTTCAAGCAGGCGGTCGCCACCGGATGGGACTGCCCCCGCGCCCAAGTCCTCATACAGTTCCGTGACACCAAGAGCGCCACCTTCGCGATCCAGACACTCGGTCGCATCCTGCGCATGCCCGAACGGCGACACTACACCGGGCCCGGCGCCGAGCCGCTGAATGACGCCTACGTCTACTCGAACATCAAGGAGCCGCGGTTGGCGCGCGAACAGACCGCCGGTGCCCCCGTGGCCGAGAAGACCCTCGAGCTGGACCTCGACCTGTACGGCGCCTCGCTCCCGCAGCTCGGTCTCCGCTCGGTCTACCGTTCCCGCGCCGGCTGCTACGAGGCGATCAAGGCCGACGTCCGAGACCACGTCCTCGCCGCCGCCGACGACCTCCTGACTGCTCATGTCCCCACTCACCCGCCGACCTCTGCCCGTGAGGAACTCCTGGCCGGCATCCGTGCCACCGTCGAGGAACTCGACGCCGGCACGGTCGACACCACCCAGGCTCGCCGCATCTTGGTGTCGCAGGCGGAGGTCGACGTCAGCATCGAGTTCGAGAAGCTCCTGGCCGAGCACGTGGGCGCCTACCGGTGGGTGCGGGACTCAGTCGCCAGCCTGAAGTCCGCGCTCAACGCCTGGTTCCGCACCCGGCGGCCCAACTGGGACGTCACTGACCAGCTCGCCGTCCAGATGGCCTGTCTGGCCGCCCGCGACGCCGTCGCCGCCACCCTGACCCGCGCGGTCGACGCGTACAAGGCCGCGGACCAGGAGCGTGTGTCCGACCTGGTCAAGAGCAACCAGGTAACGAACGACTGTTGGGAGCTCCCCGCCTCCTACCGGGTCGAGACCAACTCCTGCGCGCACATCCCCAACGCGCCGGGTTTCGTGTACAGCGACTGCTTCCTCCCTGTGGCGCACCGGGAACACACCGAGGTGGCGTTCGAGCAGCTGCTCATGGCCGAGGCAGCCGCGGGCCGGGTCCGCTGGTGGTGGAAGAACGGTGAGGGCCGCCAGGACTACCTCGGGATCCCCTACGACGACGTGGACGGCGTGCCGCGGACGTTCTACCCCGACTACCTGGCCATGACCCAGGACGGCCGGCTCGCCGTGCTGGAGGTCAAGGGCATCAGGGACGAGAAGGATGCCACCGCCCGGAAGGCCGTCGCGCTGCGTCAGTGGTGTGAGGAGATGAGTCTCCGTGGCCGGGTTGTCACAGGCGGCATCTGCGCGATGGACGGCACCACCTGGTGCGTCAACGACGGGACCACCTACAACCACCCGTTCCGCGGGATGGGTGCCGACCCCGACAGCGGGTGGGTGACACTCCGGCTCTGAGGCCACGTGGCAGTTCGGGATGGGACCGGACGGTCCTGCCGGGTGAGCACCCGTCATCTGCGCGTCGCCGACCCGAACGATCTCGACCCTGTGGCCCTGGCTCGCCGGGTCGCCGAACTCGAGGCTGAACTCCGCGCCCGGCCTAGGTTCGGGCTCGTGTTCGAGGAGCAGCCCGAGGACGTCGTCACCCAGTGCACCGACAAGCTGCCGGTCCTGACCCAACTGCCCTCCCGCCGGGTCGTCTCCCCCGCCGGGCCCGGCGCCGGGCCCGCGCACCTGCTCATCGAGGGCGACAACTACCACGCCCTCACCGCCCTGCAGTACACCC